>Ga0209931_1000029_pt1 | contig 73116 bp, 64 predicted proteins | sample SalPonR1_B_D1_MG_FD_185697 | JGI IMG/M metagenome (GOLD analysis project Ga0209931, IMG submission 185697) | Salt pond soil microbial communities from South San Francisco under conditions of wetland restoration - Salt Pond MetaG R1_B_D1_MG... ...
AGCAGAATTTTGGGTGATGGCATTAATGACGATTTCACCGGGACCGGTAAGCGAATAATATAAAAGAAGATCGTCCGGACCTAATAATTGTTGAGCATCGGTTAGACTTGCATTTGGCATATCGGCATCAAGTCGATCTTTGAGATATCCACTACGATTGCGGTCTTGTATCGCGAAAAGTGGTTCGGGTTGATTGAGCTTTTCATAAGACATGACCAGTCCGGCATAAGAGCTGTTTTTAGAATTCAGTAAACGCATGCGTTCTTGAGGGCTTAATTCCTCTCGCTTGCTTTCAAGCATATCTACAGCTTTTTTAAAATAATTTGCTGCGTTTTGATAATCTCCATCAATATAAAACATAAAGCCAAGATTATTGGCGGTGACCTCAGCATCGGCGTATTGTCCCTGATCTACAAAATTTTTAAACAATACATCTGAGTTTTCTTTAGCATCTTGTCTACGCCCTTGCTGCCACAAGACTAAGGTGTAGTTACCTCTCACTTTGTTTTCTAAATGTGTAAGGCCATTCTTTTTAGCCATATAGAGTGCTTTAATCAGATGTTCTGCGGCTTTCTGTCTTTCATTAGGCAGAGCACTATCAAGGTAATGACTCCCTATATTATTTAAAGCCTGAACCTGATAGGCCTTATCATCCATACTTTTCGCTAAGTTCAATAAATCATAACCGGCTTGAAGATTTTGCTCTGGCTGATTTAAATTATTATGCCGCATCATTTTTTTGAAGGTCAACAGCAAATCAAAACCTATATCAAGAGGAATATTATCTAACTCTTGCAGGGCTTTATTGATGTTTAAAAGAGCACTTTGATAATTATACCCGGCGACATAGATTTCAGATTTATAAAAATAGGCTGATGCCCGGTAATAAGATAATTCTTTGAATGTTTTAGAATTTTTTAAAAACTGGTCGAGTGTAGATTTTGCTTTTGCATCATTTAAGTTGACATAATAGGACGCGCCTTTAGCATACAGGCTTAAGGGTTCTAAGGTTTTTAGCTTTGGATTTTGTGTTTTTAACTTTGCTATGGCATTGTAAATGTCATCACAGGATTTTCCCTGCATCATTTGTTGGATACAACCAAAATAAGTTTGGGCAGCTTTAGTTGTGGTATAATCATTAGCGGTTTCATTGACCATATCAATATAAGATTTAAGATCATTACGATTGGCCATTTCCCGAACCACTTCGGCGTCTTCAATTATGGTTGATTTTGCATTTTGGTCGGTTGCGGTTATAAAAGCTCGCCTGAGGTAATATTCAGAAGCAGAGAGATCTTTCATTAAAGAATTGTAAAGACTTAATAAGCTGTTTGTTCCACTGTCAAGCGGGTTTAAATACTGCATGGTTTCAAAGTAGGGTTTTGCCCGATTATTTTGACCACGGCAAATCAAGAAATATCCATATAACGCGTAACCCGCATAATCATCAGGATAGAATTCAATCAACTTTTCCGCATTGATTTTCATCCCTCTAAAAGATCGACTATCATAAGCCTCGTTATATTGACTGATGAGCTGAGCATAATCCGGTTTATCGTTTTGAGCGACAACTATAGAGGTGCTGATCAATAAAATATATAGTATAAAAATTTTCATCTTAGACAATTTTAAGGATTACAAGAACCTTGATAGGTGTAGTCTTTTTCTTTGCTTTGGTTGTTGTAAGTCTCTTTGACGTAAGCCGTCCAGGAATTGTTATTGCTTTCTATGGTAAAATAGGTCAGCAGCGGAAAACTGCCGTTGTATTTTTGGGATTCCCCAATTTTTTGATGATCGATTTCATTGCCGTAAGGATCGTAAGTGAATATTCTAAAACTTTGCCGATCCATTCCGTTTTTTCGTCGTCTTGTGACACGTAAGACAATGGTATTGCCGTTACTGCAATTGCATAGGCGTCCAATAGCCATTTCCTGCGGATTGCCATTGCGGTATTTTTCATTTTGAACAAATTTCATATCGGTGACATCTACGCCTTGCAGGGTATTATAATCCAACTTATACCGATTGGGCAAATTGACAAATTTTGAGATATAGTTTTTATAATAGGTCGGTTTGAGTTGTTTTTGGGTTTGTTTTTTAGCTTTAAAATTAGCCATTTTTAAGTCTTCTTCCATTGATTTTTCAAGTTCATAATCTTCTTTAGATTTACCAAACACAAAACTTTTGGTGTCCTCGCAGTTAGCATGATTTGTGTATTGTAGCATGTATTGATAATATGCTTTTGCCCGATCTTTATCGACATCTGAGTAATAGATAGTCCAGTGGCCTTTTTCTGTGGTTCCAAAAACAAATTTTCCATTTTCTTTACAATACTTCTCGCTGGGAAAATAATTTTCATCCTTTTTGCCCCTGATTTTTTTACCGGGTTCTTTGCCCAGTTCTATAAATCGTCGCCATTGTACTTTTTTACCCTCTTTTTTAGACCCATCCCAACTAAATAAGGTTACCATTCCTCTTGGCAAGTGGTCGTGCGCCCAGTAAACGGCCGGTAATTCGGTATCTGTTACTTTTTTTGATGAAATGTTAGCATACCTAAAGCTGCCATCTCTGGTAAAAAGAATGTATTTATGGTCATTACTGATGTCTGCTTTACTGATGTATTCTTTAGAAATAAACTCCATCAAAGAGGTATTACCTTTTTGCAGAACACGGTAAAACCCCTGGTAAAAGCCTTCGGAGAAAAAGACCATCCAACCGTTGGAGTCGTAGCCCAGGATTTGTTTGACGCGGTGTTTTTGAAAATCCGGAAACAGGTCATTATCTTCTATATCCAGCATATAACGCCGGTATTTTGTGCCAATTTTATAAATAAATTCACTGAGATCCGGTGCGGCATCTATAAATGTAAAATCATCAATACTAATAGGTTTGCCTTCAAAATCAGGCATGTCCATAGACCGAATCAAGCTGGCATCTTCAGTATTCCATAGACTGACCCGATCAGTGCTGACGATTAAAACTTTGGAATGGTCTTCGTTAAACTCAATCCCAAAATTGATATAGGGTTGCCAATCATGTAGTTCCTGTGCACTGGCTATAAGTGAAAATAAAAAAATAACCGTAAGAAATCTCATAACTATTTGTTTATAACAAGTTTGTCATTTTTGAAATAGCCTTTTTGATAAATCGTGCCGTCTTCATTAAACCAGATCCCTAATCCGTGGCGTTTGTTCTTTTTCCACATACCTATATAAAGACTGTTTCCTGATGAAAATTTATAAGTTCCAAAGCCATGACGCTTAAAGGTTTTCTTTTTCATTTCGCCCATATAGCGGTCTTTGTCGTAGAAGTAAACCACCGGAGAATGCAAGCCACTACTATGAAAAAAGCCTATAACAAAATTTGTTTTAGAGGTTTTTTCCAACCCAAAACCGCCCATGCAGTTCCCTATACAATTGGGCATTTTACGTAGTTTATTCTTGTAATCCCGGGAAACATCTACCCAGGTTTTACCTCTCTTATATTCTCTTGCCCAGTTTAATTGATCACCAGTCATTTTAAAGGCATTTCCATGCATATTATTGTCACGCATTTGGGTTAAAAGCATCATCCCTTTATCATCCATCAGAATTTGAACTCTCTGTGCCTTACCATCTTCACTGAAATAAGAATATATCCGCATGCCATTTGCTTTAACATGATAGTTAGGACCCACTAGTTTTCCATTCATGGAAAAGCCAATTATAGTTCCGCCTTTACCATCATCGGTTTCGACATAATTGACCTGGTCTAAATCCCTTTTTTTGATTTGAGCTTGATTGATCTGCATCGAAAAGCAAATAATTAACACTATAACATATCGCATAACTAAAATTTTGAATAAATCTAGAAGGGAATTTTTGAAACTGAAATACGGCATTTGCCGTATTTTTTAAAAATAATTTGAGAAAAACTTGTATTTAAAGGCGTTTTGCGGAGTTTGGCATTTAATCTTAGAAGAATTTAACAATTATTGACTTGTTTATGTCATATGTAATTCTTTATATTTGAAAAATCAATTTGTGAGTAATCGCAAATTTTATAAAGAATGAGGTGAGAGACTGGCTCGATGATCCTCTGGCAACCCACTTTAAGTGCTGATGTATTTCAGTATTGGAAAACTGGTGCCAATTCCAGATTTAGTCATAATAATGTGGCTAATGAATATAAAACCTTTTAGCGATGAAAAATCTACTTTATTTTAATTACCGGTCATTTTCAGTATTTACAACTGAAACTGTTTCAATTATTCCTTTTTTAAAATCATTCGCAGGCTGTTGTTGTATGCGAATGCGCATGTGTTGCTGATACTCCTTTAGCAATATATGTCCATAGTCTTAAGTCATTTTTGAGCTTAAGCCTTTTCCTTGTATTTCAATTTTAACCTAAAATAATATATATCATGTCACAAGAAAATTATCATTTTGAAACCCTTCAGCAACATGCTGGACAAGAAATAGATTCTACAACAGGATCTCGGGCTTTACCCATTTACCAAACCACATCTTTTGGTTTTAAAGACTCTAAACACGCCGCCGATTTGTTTGGTCTAAAAGAATTTGGGAACATCTATACCCGCATCATGAACCCCACAACAGATGCATTTGAGAAACGCATCGCTGCGCTAGAAGGTGGTGTTGCCGCCTTAGCTGTAAGCTCTGGTCAGGCTGCTCAATTTACGACCTTAAGCAATTTGTTGCAATCCGGAGACAATTTTGTCACCTCACCGCATCTTTATGGTGGAACCTTCAATCAATTTAAAGTGACCCTAAAGCGCTTAGGCATTAAAGCCAAGTTCGCCGAAGGTATTCACGTCGATGATTTTGAAGCGCAGATAGAGGAGAGCACCAAAGCCATCTATTTGGAAACCATCGGTAACCCCGGCTTAAGTGTAGCCGATTTTGAGGCCATAGCTGCCTTAGCCGGCCAATACAATATTCCTTTGATTGTAGATAATACCTTTGGTGCCGGAGGTGCTGTCTTTCAACCGATTAAACACGGTGCGGACATCGTCGTTGAATCTGCAACCAAATGGATTGGTGGTCATGGCACCAGTATTGGAGGCGTGATTGTAGACGCCGGCAGGTATGATTACGGCAATGGTAAATTTGCTCAATTTTCTGAACCTTCTGAAGGCTATCACGGCCTGATCTTTTCTGATGTGTTTGGAAAAGACAGTGATTTTGGCAATATAGCTTTTATCATAAGGGCTAGAGTAGAGGGGCTTCGGGATTATGGTTCTGCGCTTTCACCATTCAATGCATTTCAACTTATGCAAGGGCTTGAAACTTTGTCGCTCCGGGTTGAAAGAACAACCGAAAACGCTTTAAAACTCGCCCAATGGTTAGAGAATTTAGATGAAGTTGAGTGGGTAAATTATCCGGGCTTAGCCTCATCACCTTATCACGAAAATGCGACTAAGTATTTCAAAAGAGGTTTTGGTGGCGTATTGAATTTTAAACTCAATGCTGATAAGGAAACTGCCGATGAGTTTGTGAACAACCTCAAATTAATTTCCCATGTGGCTAATGTGGGCGATACCAAAACACTGATTATTCATCCCTCATCAACCACCCACGAACAGCTGAGTGACGAAGAGCAAAAGAAAGCCGGTGTGGCTCCGGGAATCTTAAGAGTATCTGTGGGTATAGAGCATATTGATGATATAAAAGCAGACATACAACACGCCCTGAGTAAAGTGCCGGTTTTGGTGTGAAACTAAAATGATTGATAAGAAATTCAAATTAAATTATTAAACAGCAAAGAAACACTCATCTTAGTTCTCCCTTACCGAAATAATTTCGGCACAGGCAAGGCAAGAAACCTCTCACAGAACTATTCTCTTGAGGGCTGCTTATTTCGACAAGCTCAATAACCATCGGCAGACAGGGATTTTAGGGGTGTTTCGAATCAAAGAAATGTCAAATAATGTCCATTAAACAAATACATAACAACAATTTTGAACTCGAAAGTGGTGTAGTTTTGCCTAAAGTCAAAATTGCTTATAAGACTTATGGTCAACTCAATACCGACCACTCCAATGTGATTTGGGTTTGCCATGCTTTGACGGCTAATGCTGAGGTTAAAGACTGGTGGCCGGAGATGTTTGGCGCAGGTCGGGTTTTAGACCCTGAGAAATATTTCATTATTTGTCCAAATTTCTTAGGATCCTGTTATGGTACAACCGGAGCGAATTCTCCTGAAGTACCTGATGAATTCAAGCAAAAGAATTTTCCTCTAGTTACCATTAGGGATATGGTGAAAGCGCATCGTTTGGTTGCACAACATCTTAAAATTACAAGGATTAACTTGCTAATAGGAGCATCTTTGGGTGGACAGCAGGCCTTGCAGTGGGCGGTTGAGTTCCCTAAGGAAATCCGACATTTATGTATTTTGGCGACCAATGCTTTTCATTCGCCCTGGGGCATGGCGTTTAACGCTTCCCAAAGACTGGCAATGGAAGCCGACGAGAGTTTTCAAAAGAATTTACCGGATGGCGGCAAAGCAGGACTGAAGGCAGCACGATCTATCGCCCTATTAAGTTATAGAACGCCTGAAATTTACAATACAACACAGGCGGAGAATGACTTAGATACAGTTGAAAATTTTAAAGCAGAAACCTACCAAAATTATCAGGGTGATAAGCTGGTTAAGCGCTTTGACCCTTACGCGTATTACACCATCACCAAAAGTATGGACAGTCATAATATCTGTCGTGGCTATACTTCTGTTGAGGAAGCTCTAAAAAAGATTGAAGCTAAAACCTTGTGTATCGGCGTGCGTTCAGACCGTTTATTCCAACCTGAAGAACAGCAGTATTTGGCGAAACATATTCCCAATGCCCGATATCTTGAAATTGATTCCATTTACGGACACGACGGATTTTTAGTTGAAGCTAAATTAATCAATACTAAAGTTTTGGAGTGGCTCAGCCCTTCAAAGTTAAATTTAAAAAAACAACATATAATGACAAAAACATCAAACATAGGACTATTTGGTTACGGTTGCGTAGGACAGGGATTTTATAAAATCCTTCAACAGAGCCCAAACACCCATGCTGAAATCACAAAAATAGTGGTTAAGGATAAGTATAAAACAAGAGATTTGCCTGATGGCTATTTTTTCTATCAAGCCTCTGATATTCTTTTGGATAACGATATCAATATTGTGGTTGAACTTATAGATGATGCTCAGGCCGCTTACGATATTGTCAAATCTGCATTAAAACTTGGTAAAAATGTGGTCTCTGCCAACAAAAAACTCATTGCAGAACACTTGGATGAACTGATAGATTTAGCTCATGAAAACCAAGTCATGTTTTTGTATGAAGCTTCGGTATGTGCCAGTATTCCCATCATTAGAACGCTAGAAGACTATTTTAAAAGCGACCACATTGAAGGTTTTCAGGGTATTTGCAACGGTACGACCAATTACATTCTCAGCCGCACGGCACAGGGCCTGACCTACGATGAGGCTTTGCAGGAAGCTCAAGATTTAGGCTTTGCCGAATCCAATCCTACTTTAGATGTTGATGGATTTGATGCCAAGTATAAATTAGCTATTTTGCTTAAACACGCTTTTGGCGTTAGTGCGCAACCCCAGCAGATTTTCAATTGTGGAATACGGCATATCAAACCGGAACACGTCAATTTTGCAGAAGATCGTGATGGTAAACTGAAATTGTATTCTTATGCCAAACAAATTGAAGATAAAGTCATTGGCTTTGTAGCGCCTTTTTTAGTTCGAAAATCGCATCCTAATTATAGTGTAGAAAACGAATTTAACGCCGTAAATGTAAATGCTGAATTTGCCCGTGAACAATTGTTCCAGGGGCGAGGTGCCGGAAGTGTACCTACGGCATCGGCAGTATTGTCTGATGTTCAGGCTTTACAAACCGGATACGCCTATGCTTATGCTTCAGTCAATGAAGACTATCAAAATACATTCACCAACGATTTTTATTTGAATATTTTGCTTTCGGCTGAAGATGAAAACAGCTTAGATGACCTTGAATTCGTTCATACTGAAAACGTTTCTGTTGATGAAAAAAAGGCTTTTAAGACCGGTTGGGTACATTTTAAAAATCTGATAAACATCGACTTTAATACAAGAAATGACTTGTTTTTTGCAGTGATTTCAGAAGATTTTAAACTCCGCTTAAGTGATGTTGAACATGCGTTGGAGGAGGCTTTTGTGTAAGTTATACCAAGCCCGCCATAGCTTGTCTGTCCTAGTAGGAAGACCTGTAGAGTCTTAAGAGGGCTGGGCATCCAATCTCCTGAAAACTCTTTTCACTTCAGATTTACCTTGAAAAATGCATTCGGACGAAAATTGACGTTGTGACCAAAAGGCATTGAAAGAACAAATAAAAAATGACATTCTAAACAATGTAAACTACGCATAGATTGAAAAAGAGACTTCGGACTTACATAATATTTAGAGGATTTTCAATTATCAATGCAATGAATAGCTGATTATATTAATGGATATAAGTTTTCTGACCTCAAAAAGATCATTAGACTGTTGATGCCGTAATTCGCAATTTAGAAATAACAGGTGAAGCCTCTACAAACTTACCAGAATCAGTAACATCAAAATATGAATGTTCCCTGGCCTGAAATGTATTATTTGCGAATTAAAATATCTCAAGAATATTTTGGGATGGATTACGAAATAATTTGGGATGTGGCAAATAACTATTTGCCTGAAAAAAAAAGAAAAAATTGATGAAATAATCAAAGAAGAAGCCTCAAAAAAGGAACAAAATATAAAAAGTCAACACCCCGTGGAAAACTTCGTTTAGATAGAGTTAAATTTTAACAACATAAGATTTAATAATAAGGTTTTGCTGTTTTATACGGAGACGCATTAAAGTACGCAAGAATGTTGAACCGCCAAAATTCAGTTCAGTGTAATTTACTTAATTGTATTGAGCCGATTTTATAGATTAATCAGCTCATATTGTAATAAATAATACAATATTTGATACCTAAAATGACCTTAAAATCAGTAAATCAAATGGATAAGTTTTAAATTTAAAAGGCTCAAAAGATTTGCAATTACGCCTTTTATAAAAATAATAGTGCTTACAGTAACTGGGGTTTTGAGACATAAAAACCGTTTGTAATAATGAGTAACTTTAAAAAATTGTATATTGCATCAACAAATCTTTTTAAAATCTTAATTTTATGAAACCAAGTATCTTAAGCTTTCTGCTTTTAGGCTTTATAGTTTTACATTTGCCGGCTTGTAAATCTGATAAAAGCATGGATAAAGAAAGTGCCGAACCCACTGTAGAAAAAACAAAAGAGGTTAAAACCAAATGGGAAACCGATTTTATAGATAATTTTGAAACCTTTAACGAAGATAACTGGCAGGATCAGCGCATTTGGGTCAATAATGAAACCCATTGCTACGTCCCGGACGGCAAGTATAAAACAAGAGAAGTCAGTGATGGTACATTAAAAATTAGAGTTGTAAAGCTTGATGAGCCCGTGGTTTGCGACAATATGAGTAAATACGGCGAACAACACCCACCTACACGCTATGTGGCCGGACGCATTTGCTCTAAAAACAAAAAAGAATTCATTAAAGGTAAATGGACAGCCCGTTTGCGACTAAAGCCAAGCGGAAAGGCCAGTATGTTCCCGGCATGGTGGCTACTCGGTGCTCAAAACAATGAACCCCCTGTGCAAGAAGAAAATGAAAACGTCTGTTGGCCACTTACCGGTTCTGGAGAAATAGACATTTTTGAACACCACGGCGATTACCACAACAATAAATTTACGACCGGCGCTATTAAGAGTTTAGGCGAATGCGATAAAGCCGACTGGCAGAACTACCGTAAAGATTTTGATGTCACTTTAGAAGAATGGCATGAATACTCTGTAGAATGGGAAGGTAGCGATCTAGTCTATAAAGTTGATGGTGAAGAGGTATATCGCAATGAAGGCGAAGGCGATAACTATCCAGAACCCATGTTTGCTATTCTCAATTTTGCAAAAATCACAGATTCTCCCATGGAAGAAGAACAATGGGAAATGGAAGTCGATTGGGTAAAGCACGAATCAAGATTAGAGGATTGATTATTTCACGCAAACCTGCCTGTCGGCAGACAGGGCCGCAGAGGTGCAAAGCTAAATTTTATTAACCTCTAATAGATATACCGTATCGCATCAGCCAAAAAAAATGAAAAAATCGTATACCACATTTATTAGTCTCATCGTTGCTTTAGGCGGTTTTTTGTTGGGTTTTGATTCTGCGGTGATTTCAGGTGCTGTCGGCGGCATTACCGATTATTTTGACATGACCGACTGGGAATTGGGCTTCTCAGTAGGCTGTGTTATTTTTGGTGCTATGGGCGGTAATGTGTTGGCAGGCCCTTTAAGCGATAAATTTGGCCGACGTACGTTGCTCATAATTACCGCATTATTATTCACCATTTCTGCGACCTGGTCAGCATTAGCCACTGGTTACATAGAATTTGTAATTGCAAGGATCATTGGTGGAGTTGGGATTGGCGGTGCTATTTTGATTGCCCCGGTGTATATTGCTGAAATTGCCCCTCAAAAACTAAGAGGAAGTTTGGTCTCTTTAAATCAGCTGAATATTGTGATCGGTATTTCAGTGGCCTATTTTTCAAATTACTTCTTAAAAGATATTGAAGTGGATGCCTGGCGATGGATGCTCGGTGTAGAGGCCATTCCGGCATTTATTTACTTTTTGGCTTTGTTTGCTGTACCACGCAGTCCAAGATGGTTGGTAAAGCACAAAGGGTTAAAAGAAAACGCTATGGGCACTATGGTCAAAATAGGAGGACAAGCCTATGCCGAAAACACCATGACTGAGATACAAAAAGGGATTGACAAAAAAGAGCCGGAAGGCACTCTTGGTCAGTTGTTTGATACCAGAATGCGCAACATTATCATCATTGCTTTCGGGATAACGTTTTTCCAGCAGATTACAGGAATCAACGCCATTTTTTATTACGCTCCAACCATTTTTGAACAAGCCGGAGGAAGTACAGACTCTTCGTTTTTGCAAGCTATAGCCGTTGGTTTGACCAATTTAGTTTTCACGCTGGTAGCCATCAGGTTAATAGACCGTTTAGGGCGAAAACCTTTGCTCATTATGGGAACACTTGCCATGTCCATAGCCTTAGGTATGGCGACTTTAGCCTTTAATAATGCCACTTATCTGGTGAATTCAGACAATATAGACAAAGTTGAAAATGCTGAAATTAAATCAGCATTGGCTAATCTAGAAGGACAGACTTTCAATTCTCAAAAAGATTTTTGTTCCGGTCTTCAACCTTCATTGTCAGAAGAAAAACTGACAGAATTCAAAAGAAATGATGTCAAAAGTTTTATCAACATTAATGCGAGTTTGGTTTTGATTGCCATTTTGCTTTACGTGGCCGCTTTTGCCATATCCCTAGGACCGGTGATGTGGACCTTATTATCAGAAATATTTCCATCAAACATCAAAGGGATTGCCATTTCGTTTTTTGGTTTTTTCAATTCGCTTGTAAGCTATACTGTCACCCAATTCTTTCCCTGGGAATTGACCAATTTAGGACCAACCATCACCTTTGCCATTTTTGCAGGCATGGCGGTATTGTCTTTGGTCTTTGTTTACAAATTTGTGGTAGAAACTAAAGGCAGAAGTCTGGAAGAGCTCGAAGAGATTTTGATAAAACAGTAAGGAACCATTTCTGCATAACTACTATTATAGTGATAATTATTAGCTATATTTGTACATAATTACTTTTATGGTATCACTTATAAATATATCAGAAGCCCAGGAACGTGTTTCCGTGAACATGCGTCGTTTACGTCTTGAAAAAGAATTAACTCAAGAGGGTTTGTCAGAACGTTCGGGTGTTAGCCTTGCGAGCCTTAGAAAATTTGAACAAAAAGGAATTATTTCATTAGAGTCATTTTTTAAATTGGCTTTGGTGCTTGACTGTTTAGATCAGGTTGTTTCTTCAACAGAGCCATCTCGTAAACCATACCGGTCTATAGACGACGTTTTAAAAAAAAATAAAGATAAAAAAAGGCAACGTGGATGGCGAAAGTAATACAAAAATCAGTCAAAGAACTGAAAGTGAGCCTACGCTTTGATGAGCATACAATTCCCGTTGGACGACTGGCCATACGTGACTATCAGATCTATTTTGAATACTACAATAGCTTTGTGGCAGAAGGCTTAGAAATTTCTCCTTTCAAGTTGCCCTTAAAAACGGGCTTGAAGGTATTCGATAAAACACCGTTTGAAGGTTTAGCAGGTGTGTTTAGCGACAGCCTTCCGGATGGGTGGGGGCGTTTACTTTTTGATAGGTTTTTTAAGTCGAAGCAGATTGTACCGGAAACCCTTAGTCCTTTAGATAGATTGGCATATGTTGGTAAAACCGGTATGGGTGTTTTGGTTTACGAACCTGACCATAAATTTTTAGATTCGAATGAAAAAGATTTAAATGTCGATCAGTTTTATGAGCAATCGCAAAAAATTCTACAAGGTAAGGCTTCAAGTGTCTTAAGAGAGATGATAAAATTTAATGGTTCTTCTGCCGGAGCCAGACCCAAAGCACTAATCGGTGTAAATTCTAACAAGACCAAAATCGTTTCAAACCAGGAAAATTTACCTGAAGGTTTCGAGCCATGGATAGTAAAATTCCCTAACTCTTTTGATGGCAATGACGCCGGAGCCATAGAGTATGTGTATGCCCTAATGGCTAAAGAGGCAGGGGTTGAAATGTCTCCTGTTCATTTGTTTGAAAGCGCCAAATGTCCCGGATATTTTGCAACAGAGCGGTTCGACAGAAAAGGGAAGCAGAGACTGCATATGCATACGGCAGGAGGTTTATTGCACTCCGATTTCAGATATCCATCTTTAGACTATAAAGATTTAATCACTTTGACAGGAGTTTTAACGAAAGATGTGCGAGAAGTAGAAAAAATGTACCGCTTAGCTGTATTTAACATTTTGTCTCATAACCGAGACGATCATGCAAAAAATTTTGCATTTCTCATGAATAAGCAAGGGCAGTGGAAACTTGCACCTGCTTATGACCTTACCTTTTCTTCAGGGCCTGGTGGCCAGCAAAGCACAATGCTTATGGGAGAAGGTCAATACCCAAATACAAAAGGATTGATCTCTCTGGGTGAGTTTGCCAAACTAAAAAAACAAGCTATAGATGACATTATTAGTGCAACAAAACAAGCCTTAAGTCAATGGACAAATCTTGCTAAAAACTTTGATGTAAACGCTGATAATATCAAACTCATAAATTCAAAAATAAAGCTTATCGAAGAACCTTAATCAGACAGCGAAAACAAAACGCCTTCATCCCACTCGTAAGGTTGTACTTCGCTTGTAAATGTTCTTACAGAATTAGAAGTCAAGTCTTCAAACCTATACCAAATTACTGTATTATCATAGATGATGCGCATGACTTCCTCGCTGTCGGTTGTCCAGTTCCAAAAACCCTGATTGGGAAAGCCTTCATCACTGCCGCCATTATAAGTTCCGTTTGAATTTAAACGGTAACGAATACTCTCTACACCATCAGAAGCAATCCACGTTTTATCAAATAGAGTGATTTCCTGTTCAGGAAAATCAGTTTCTGAATCATCGCAGGATGTTAGTATTGAAATAAATAAAAACACATAAAACAATTGTTTTTTTAGCATAGTTTAATATTAAATATAATTTAAATTCAAATGTATCGAAATTCATTGAATAAGCATAATAAATAATCTATTGCCAAAGGATAAATATCACCTATTCCTAAACCTTTCTTCTAAGCGAAGGGAATTGAGATCTGATATAAAACATTAAATATAAAAAAGCCTCTCTATGTTGAGAAGCTTTTAATTCATGATTCACTCAATTATCCAAATAATAGCCTGGACACTGAGCATTTCGACAAGCTCAATGACCACATTTCGACAAGCTCAATGACCACATTTCGACAAGCTCAATGACCACATTTCGGCATGCTCATTTCGACAAGCTCAATGCAAAGCAATGACCACGAAGTCGAAGTGCGCCGCACTGAGCGCAGCCGAAGTGTACGAGTGCTTCGACAGTGCTCAGCATAAACTCCGAGACTCGAAAAAAGAGGATAAAAAAAACCTCAACAAAGAAATAAAACTCTATTGAGGTTTTTAGTAGTACGAGCGGAGAGTTCCGATAGCTATCGGAACGAACTCTCACAATATTTTTTTTTTAAACGTTCAGTTATCTCAGGGTATTTCTTTAAATTTTGAAGATAAACCTTACTTTTCATTTTTTTAATATGAGTCTCAATAGCTCTTGCGCATTTATAATCTAAATTTTCTATACTTAAGAATAATTCCCAATCTGTAGCTTGAGCTGTAAAAGCCTTTTTATAAATTTTTTCTCGATGTTCTTTTATCCGTTGCTCTAAATCTAAGCAACTACCGGTATAGTAAGCATTTGAGCTTTTTGAATATAGAATGTAAACTGTTGCCATAACTAAAAAAAGCCAGCAAATTACTTGCTGGCTTTTGTACGAGCGGAGAGACTCGAACTCTCACACCTTGCGGCACTAGATCCTAAGTCTAGCGTGTCTACCAATTCCACCACGCTCGCATTTATTACTTCAAAAAAGGATTTTCACACCTTGTGGCATTAGATCCTAAGCCTAGCGTGCCTGCCTGTAGACAGGTCTACCATCCCGATAGCTATCGGGACCACCACGCTCGCATTAATTATTTCAATATGTCAATCTAAAACCAACACCCTGAGGCACTGGATTGTAAGTCATGCGTGCCTGCCTGTATTTCGACACGCTCAATAACCATCGGCAGACAGGTCTACCTCCCGAAACTTCAGGACCATCAGGCTCGCCTAATACAAATAAAAGAACTAACTTTTTTCGGATTGCAAATATAAACAAAGTCCGGAAACTAAAAATTAATTTTTGAGATTTATTTTTAGCATTCCAGACCTCACAGGTCTTCGAGACCTGTGAGGTCTAAAAAAGGCTATCAATACAAAAACCCAAACAACCACAAAGGGATACTCTTGTGTTGCCCGGCCTTGATGTCCAGTGCCAAAAAGGATTCCGGTACGCCCTGTATTTGTTTTAAAGGTTTATTGGCTCCACCAACCTCAAATGTATATTTCGCATCTACCATAAAATCGGCATATTTTGAAGATGTAACCTTATGTTTGTAACTCACTTGGTTGTAAAAAAAACTCTCTCTTATACTGCCAAGATTAGGCTGGTCCTGTGCAAATAAATGCATGAGGTTGGTGTTTTCTGCAAAATACAAATGTTAGTAATGTTTTTTATAGAAAACAAATTAGTAATTAGTCTTCCAGACCTCAAATATTTTACTTCGGCTTGGTAGTTCCTAAGTTTATCGAAGTGCTATGTCATTAAAACCTTCAAGTTTTAATTTTTTTCTATTATTAAATCACTTTTGTGATTTGGCAAGTCTAAAATATGTTTTAAAAACAGGATGAGGTATTGGCTATTCATGAACTTTGACTTCACTTTCATTCAATTCTATTAAATTATAAGTTCTGAAAAGTTCATCAATTTTGGAGAAATATAATCCAATTAAAGGTATAAGTTTTTTGTTAACAATATTACCCGTCGTAATCAGTAGTAGTTTTTTAGGAGAATCTTGCAAAAGATGAGAATCGAGGAAATCTGCATCTTTTGTCACGATAATATAATTTTGTTTTAATGCAATTTCTCTAATTTCCTTATCGGATGTTCTCTCCTTGTTTGGTAATTGATCAGTGTGTACTACTTCAAAGCCTTTTTCTTTAAGAAAATATGCAAGTTTAAAAGGTAAATTAGCATCAATCAAGTATGTCACGCTACGATCTTATGAACTACTTTAGTTTTAATTAGTTTCGCGGCATAGGCAAGACAGGCCTTTATATCCTCTTGTTCTAAGGCAGGGTAGTCTACAAGAATTTCATTCTCAGACATTCCGGCAGAAAGTAACTCTAATATAAGTTGAACAGTGTATCTTGTATTTCTAATGCTTGGCTTTCCATTGCAAATTTCCGAATTGATTGTTATTCTTTCTAAAATGTTCATAACTTATGATTGATCAAATATAAATAAAAAAATCATAGCAGAAAACCTGAGTATTTTAATTAGCCAAATTTCATTACAAAGATTACAAACTTGATACCATTCGCATAATTATTCATGTTTTGTAAAACCCTAAAGGTTTACAAAACCTTTTCGGGTTTAACTTTAAAACACTTTTTTAAAACTTATGCCAAATTTATTCCACCACCAATTTTTGGGCATACTCTTTATTACCACGATTAAACTTCATAATATACATTCCTCGAGAAAGATGAGAAACATTCATGGTTGAACTTAATTTAGTATCTGAGTGGACTAGTTGTCCATTGATATTAAATATCTCAACTGATGAATTACTTAGTTCATTTGGTACATATACCATATCATGTGCTGGATTTGGATAGACACCAAAGGTATCTATCGTATTGTCAGTGACTGACATGGTTGTTGTCATTGCAACTGTATATGTTCTTAGGAAACCTACCTCAGCTTCATTTGATGAGCCATTAGTTCCTACTAGAAATAAATCTAGATTATCATCACTGAAGTCCTTGGTAAAACTTCCATTTAAACCAGGAGCTAGGATGAAACTAGAGTTGTTACTAAAGCTGACGTCTAGGGTCAAATTATTCCACTGAGTTTCAGGAATTCCTGAAACAGTAAAATGATTACCATCAAGTGAAACTTCAGCATTTGGATAGCCAACAACAGCAAGATTTACCTCAGCTTCAGAAGGAATACCTAGTTTATAACTAAAGGTAATTCCTCTTTGACCAGAAGTATTTGGTAATGCAACACCACCGAGATATCTATTAGAACCTATATACGTTCCAACGAAATCAATCTCATTATTCAGTGCATCATATACCATATCTTCAACATTAAGACCCGATACAAGATTTCCAGATGAATCGTTGAACATAAGAGACTTATGATAGTCGAAACTACCTGTCTCTTTGTTTACAAACGAAATCCACCCCTCCCCGTTATTGGCAAACCTTAAGAACACATAGTGTTCTGGTGTGACAATAGCTTTATGAGGATGATAGGGAAAATACATTGATCCTATGGTCGTTTCATCGTTATATGGAACAACCGTACCGTCTTGGATTTTTCTGATGATATCTTTATCATCGTCTGGTTTTAAACCTCCTAATATAATGGAAGGTCCGCCACTATCTTCTTCTGTTGTAATAGGTGGATTTTGGTCTATCAAAATTGGGCGATCAACAAATCCACCAAATCCAAAGTCGTTTGGTTTGTAATAGAAATCTTCACTGGTACTTATTAAGTTAAGATTTACATCAAAGTTAAGAACACGAGCCACATCAGGTCCTACTTGGGTTAAAATATAAATAGTATTACTATTTTGATCAAAAGTAAGGCTTCCTCGTGAAAATGTGGCAGTATCAGAATTAACATAGCTCTGATCAATTAATCCAGTTGTTATGTTTAATCTCAACAGAACATTATTGTTTGAGGTGGAAATAAATCCAGTTTGTGTCCCAAACGTCCCGTTAGTTTCGTAGTTAAATCCAGAACCAAATCCGGTAACTGTAATGTATAGAAACTCATTATTTCTAATTACATTTCTAATTCTCCCTAATCCATTACTTGAAGTAATGAACAGACGTAATTCTGAGGTAATACTTGCAGGACTTGCAGGTCCACTTTCTCCTAAAAGAGCGTTAGGAAATATATCTTTTTCATATACTTCTAATGCAACATCAAAATCACAGCATGTGGCATTAACACCTCCCCAAACAATAACGTTATTTTCAGAGACTAGGCCGTCAGTACAAACACTTTCATTCCCACTATTATCATTAAGAATATTCGGATAAGCATAGCCATTAATAATCGCCACGTTGGTTAAGTTTCCAGCTATTGTTTGTGATTTCGCAAGAATAAAATTTAAATCTGCATCTAAATGAGCACCACCGTTAACAGTGTTTTGCTCAAAACCCGCTGCAGTTGTTGCTGTAGGCATGACGTTAGTGAATTCACCGGGGAGTTGTCCGTAGGAGATGCTAAGGCTTAAAAAAGCAAAAAGTATAGAGGCCTTTAAGTATAAGTTTTTCATAGCAATTAGGTTATAAAAAGATTTCAATTTATTTTACCAAATATAACTAATTTTCTTAAAAAATACCTCACAGGTCTCGAAGACCTGTGAGGTCTAAACTAAAGGCTATCAATACAAAAACCCAAACAACCATAAAGGGATACTCTTGTGTTGCCCGGCCTTGATATCCAGTGCCATGTATGACTGAGGTATACCATGTAGTTGCTTAAGACTTTTATTGGCCCCACCAACCTCAAATGTATATTTCGCATCTACCATAAAATCGGCATACTTTAAAGATGTAACCTTATGTTTGTAACTCACTTGGTTGTAAAAAAAACTCTCTCTTATACTGCCAAGATTAGGCTGGTCCTGTGCAAATGAATGCATGAGGTTGGTGTTTTCTAAATATACTTTTTCAGGTTTTTGAAGATAACTTATACCTTTGGTATCTGTTCTAAGTAACTTTATCAACCTCGTCTGACCTAAAACATCTAATAGTTTTAATAGGTTGGTCCTGGACAAATCAAGAGTAAGTGCCAATTTGCTGATATTTGGAATAAAGGGTACGGATTGACTGAAAACAAAAAGCAACTTCTTTAAGTTGTGTATGCTTATATAGTTAAGGCCTTCAAAAGGCACAATGTCATTTTCAATCACCAGTTTGGCCGTTTGTTCCAATTTATGGAAATAGGTTCTTTTGTTTTCTTAAAAAAAAGGATAATAACCATATTTCAAAAAATTATTAAAATCTGTTTTCCAGGAAAATTGATCTAATAAATCTGCACTAATTTGGTGATGTTCATTAATAATTTGCTCAAGAGAAAGCTGAGGTAATGCCATACTTTTTTCAATTAACCCGGATTATGCATTAGAATGATTTCTAATACATAATGTAGATTTAATTATGATTAAAAATTTAAAATTGCAAATACTTTATTCAGCAGAGATTTCTAGCCTTTAGGAGGAGTACTTTTAAAATTTAGCTAAAAAATCATACTCAACTTATAAACTCATAGCCACATAACAACAACAGCTTTCAATCTACAATTTTTAAAATCACCCCATGCGCCGAAGGTTTACAACCCATAAACTTGTAATCTGTATCTCATCGTGTATTCATGAATTATCTTATATTTACAGCCCAACCTGATTTTGAAAATATGCCGGAACTCGATCGATTAGTACAACAATTGAAAGACAAAAACGTAGTTGCTTTTGAAGAGCTGCATAAGATGTATGCCAAAAATATTTGTGGCGCCATCAATGTTATTGTTAACGATGAAACCATAGCTCAGGAAATTTGCCAGGATGTATTTCTGAAAGTCTGGCAAAAAGCAGATACTTATAACCCCAAAAAGGGTCGTTTTTTTACTTGGTTATTGAATATAGCCAGAAACAAAGCTATAGATTATACCCGTTCTAAGCGATTTAAAACCCAAAAAAAGAACCATTCGCTAGATTTATTCGTACATATATTAGAAAAGCCAAATGAAGGTTCTAATGTAGAACACTACGAATGCTTAAAGCGAATGCTAAAACGTCTTAAAGAAAAATGTGTAGAATTGATCAATGCCTTGTATTTTAAAGGCTGTACTCAGGCAGATGCCGCCGACTTATTATCTATACCGATAGGTACAGTAAAAAGCAGAAATAGAAATTGTTTGAAAGAACTCCGCAAAAACTTAGAGCATGAGTAACGAAGAATTAATATCATCCGGTGAATTAGAACTTTACGTGGCGGGTTTGTTATCTGAAGAAAGAAATCAACAGATTGCTGAAATCATTACCCAAAATAAAGCGATTAAAAAAGAAGTGGAAGACATAGAAAATGTGGTCATGCGTTTAGCCCGGGAATCCACGATAAATAACAATCAAGATTTTTCTGAAGTTTTAAAAAAGATTGTTACTAATAGAATTGAAGATGATCCCAAAATAATATCATTAGACTCTAAAGCTTCAGTAGAGCAAAAATCGTTTCCGTTTAGCAAAGTTGCGGGTTGGGCTGCAGCAGCGGTTTTCCTTATACTATTTGGGATTCAGTTTAAAACTAATAATGACATTAGTAAGACCTTAAACACTAGTATAGAAGACAAAGAGGCCTTAAAAGATAGTATTCAAAAACAAAACTTTGAACTGAATTATAAAGAGAATTTACTGGCAACGATAACTTCTGAACATACAAAAATTATTGAACTGGCCGGACAGGACATTTCACCCTCGTCTCAGGTCAAAGTGTTTTGGGACACAAAAAAGCGCAAAGTTGTCATAGATGCAAAAACACTACCTCAACCACCAAAGGGAATGGTATATCAGGTTTGGTCTTTAACGCTTGAACCCCTCACCCCAACGAGTTTAGGTTTACTTGAAAATTATAATTCGAAGAATAATCTTTTCGTTCTTGAAAATACTAATACGTCGGAAGCTTTTGGTATTACGCTTGAACCTGCGGGCGGGAGCCAGTCGCCTACATTAGAAAAACTTTATGTTTTGGGAACTACTGATGTGTAATTGCAAATAGGCTTTATATGCAGTTTTATTTCTCTTGTAATATTAAAAGATTGACTTAGGCACTTGCTTAATAGCTAAATAAAACCCTTTTGAAATAATGTGTATAACCCTTAGGTGATGATAGTCAATATATTAAAATGAAGTGGAATACTTTATAATGTCGACAGTCTTCTCCGTAGGCCAGCCTCCCCTGTCTGTCAATCTGGTTGGTGGTTGAAAGAAATCTTTAGACTAGGATGACGATTATGTACTGAAATAGTCTTGTTTTCAAAATAAAAATGCACTTATTAGCCCGAGGTTGATTGGTCGCAGAAAACCAATGTCAAGTTTCCTCGTTTTCAAGAATAATTAGTTCAAACTACACCACTTCGATATATTATTATCGAGCTAAAGCAATATATCGCCATAAATTTCAGCACACCCATTACAAAACAATGCTTTTGCTATGCTGAAATCTATATTACAATCTTATGTTTTTGGGTGAATTTTTATGCGTAATTGTCTTGAATACGATTCAAACAGATTCTATCGTTGATTAAAATTAAAAAAATTAAAAATTATTTTCTTTCAAAGACTTATGTTAAGTATTTGATTACAAGAAATATAGCATTTGACTTTACATATTTTTAGTCATTTACTAGAAAAAAAATAAAAAAGTCCAAAAAAAAATGAACCCTTGCATACTTTGTATCGTAAATAATAGTGAACAATCAAAAAATTAAAACTATGAAGTATTTTAAACATCAAACAATTTTAATGTTATTCATCGCTACGCTAAGTTTTGTAGGTTGTAGCGACGATGATGAACCTAATCCGGTAGATCCCAATTTAGAGTTTAAAACCTACAATTTATTTGAACGCTCTGATTCTGGTGTATCAGGATCGGCAACATTTACAAATCAAACAGATGGTAGTGTTCTTGTAGAATTAAATGTAACCGGTACGCCACAAGATGCTATGCATCCTTCGCATATTCATTTCAATACAGCCGCTGAAGGTGGAGCTATTGCGGTAGATTTAAACCCGGTAGATGGTTCAACCGGTTTAAGTGAAACTTTTGTGACCGAAACACAAGATGGAACACCCTTAGATTATGATGCACTATTGAATTTTGATGGTTATATCAATATTCATCTCAGTGCAAGTGATTTAGACACTGTTGTTGCCCAAGGTGATATTGGCCAGAACGAGCTAACGGGTGAAACAAAGTCCTATAATCTGGGCGAGAAAGATGTTCCGGGAATTAGTGGATCGGTATTATTTGAAGAGCGCATTAACGGTGAAGCACAAGCTATAATCATGTTAGATGGCACTCCTGATGGCGGAATGCATCCCACCCACATTCATATGAATACTGCTGCAGAAGGTGGTGGCATCTTATACACCTTTACACCAGTAGATGGCACGAGTGGAATGAGCCGCTCAAATGTTGCTGCGCTCGATGATGATTCTCCATTTGGTTATGACGATATATTAGGCGTAGACGGATACGTCAATGTTCATTTAAGTATGAATGAATTGGCTACAATTGTAGCTCAGGGTGATATTGGTCAAAATGAACTGACTGGTGAGTCTAAAGCTTATGTACTTGGTGAAAGAGATGTACCGGGAATAAGTGGAAGTGTATTGTTTGAAGAACGTTTAAACGGTGAAGCACAAGCCACCATTATGTTAGACGGCACCCCTGATGGTGGAATGCATCCCACGCATATTCACATGAATACTGCTGCTGAAGGCGGAGGAATTTTATACACGTTTACACCAGTAGATGGTACAACGGGAATGAGTCGTTCTAATCTTGCTGCACTCGATGACGGTTCACCTTTTGGTTACTCTGACGTATTAGACGTAGATGGTTATGTGAATGTTCATTTAAGCATGAATGAATTAGCTACGATAGTCGCTCAAGGTGACATCGGTCAAAATGAATTGACTGGAGAATCTATAATGTACACTTTAGACGAAAGAGACGTCCCTGGAATAAACGGTTCGGTAACTTTCGAAGAAAGAGTAAATGGCGAAGCGCTTGCAACAATAATGTTGACAGGAACGCCTGATGGTGGTTCACATCCTGCACACATTCATGCTAATAGTGCTGCTGAAGGTGGTGCAATATTATACACCTTTGGTATGGTAGATGGCACAAGCGGTATGCTAAGATCAAATTTAGCCATGCTGGACGATGGAACGATGTTTGGCTATTCGGATGTATTAACCGTTGATGGTTACATCAATGTTCACTTGAGTGCAGATGAGCTTTCAACTATTGTAGCTCAAGGAAACATCGGCGAAAACGCCATGTGATTTATTTTAAGTTTATTTGTTTGGGAAGAGCTGCCTGTCGTGGGCAGCTTTTTTCATTAAAGACTTTATCTGTAAATAGGAATTTTTAAGCCCACAAACACATCCGTAGTTTTAGATTCATCAGAAATTAAATTGCTAATCAAAGAACCGGAACCTATACTCAATGGACCAAAACGCAGACCGGCACCATAAACAAAATCGTCGTATTCTCTTATACTCAATGGCAAAAATAAGCTCAACCACTTGCTTTCGTATCTTGGCGTTAAGGTATAGTGATTAATGATTCTATTGCTAAGCACCTGCGTATTGTTGACCAATGATAAGTCGGCCTGAGCACTTATCAGCCATTTTTTGGCTAACCTGTAATCAACTAAAACATGCAAGGCTGTTGGTAATTCAAAAGTAAGACTTTCGGCTGTGGTACTGCTGCTATAGTTGTTTTCCAGAAAGTCTTCTATATCGTCATAATTATTGATGTTGACGTTGGCGTTTAAATCAAAATTTTGTACTTCGGCTTTATCGTAGGTAATTGAGCCTATATCGGTGACAGAAGCAGCAATTTTTAATTTATAAGGATCCTTGTAAAATTGTGAATTATCATCTGTTCTGTTGGGATGCCATTCATACACCATGCCCACATCAAATCCAAAGCCCGTAGTTAAATCGTCATATTGGATATCCTCATTATCAAACCCATTGGTAATTCCAAAATTTAAATTTCCTTGTGACGCTATATTTTCTGATGATGCCGTATATTGACCTTGTAGCCCGGGCGTGTTGGTAAAAAGGCCACCAGCACCCATAAGGTATTTTAGCGTTACACCCGCTGAAAGCATATTTTTGGGTGTATCTACTATTATCCTACCGTAAGACAGGCCTATTTCTCCCCACGAATGCAGTGTAGAATTAAGGTTAGATGAATTGAACGAGAAATCTTCATTGGGATCAAATTCTCGTTCTAAGTTTTCGTATAAAAACCCGTTAATGTTATTGATGTTATAAACCCCTCTCACTCGGGAAATCAGTCCTATACTGCTTTTTTTACTAAGGTTAAACATAACAGACGGCAACACCAAATCTGTATGTATAAAGAAATTGTTGGAATCTGTAGGAAAGCGGTTAGCATCATTGTCAAAATCGAAACCCTCTCCCGCTTTTATAATATTTTGTAGATCAATGGCATAATAATCGCTACCGCCAAACCCGCTTGCTGAACCCAGGTTAATATCTGCTCTAAATGGGGAATTTACGATATTAGCCGGATTATAAATTACACCGTGAATACCCACATAATTGTCTACGGTATGGCCAATGTAGCTTTGGCTGTGAAAGTTAAAATAAGTTAGCGTGATTAGACTGATGGTAAGGATAAGCTTTTTCATGTGGGTTATTGTTAAATCTTTTATCAAAAATAAGAGAAAAATTTATTTGGAAACGTATTGTTAAATGAATTATATTTTAGCAACTTCTACATATTGTATTATTCTGATTTTAAAATGCAATCTTATCTAAGTAATTCGAATTTAATTTTATATCACATCTACCTTTACCGGAACATTTAAAGCCATTTCAATTTTAAAACTAACCGGTGTAGAATTTATTATAGCGTTAAAAGTTATCGTGATGTTGTTGTTGTTTTCTAAATCATTAGAAATTGCTGAAAGTTGAGGTTGGTCAATGACTGCAGATGCTACTCCTCTCATTAAACCAGAGTGGGATTTTAGATGTGTTAATTTATGGCTTCCTGTCTGTTCAATTCTTCCTTTGCTTTACCAATACTCCATCCTTTTCTAGCGGCATTAACTAGCCTTATATAAATTTAATTGCAATAAATTCCATATTTTCAGCAGTATAAGGAATATTTAAGTGATCTTTCTCCAGTTTTGATAATCTCACAATTAATCGCTTTGCTTCCTTATCAACAATACCTTTATCAAGACTTCTTATTAAATCATAGAGTTGTTTTGGTAAATTGTTATAAAAAAAGCCAGCAATTTTAATTAGAATTTTTCTTCTCCACTCTCATTAATAATGAGCACTTTAATTTTCTCATTTAAATTTTTTTGCCATATCTTTTACTTCTTCATTTATCATTTTTTACCTTTAGTGATGTGGCGCAAAATACTCATCTAAGAGTTGAGTAAATTCTTCTTCTGTCAATTCATCTATTGTTTTCATAATTATAAATTTTTAGAATAAACATACACCAAATATATGGGTCAAACCCAAGCACTATAATACCTGATACTGGGTATTTTTCTGGAAGGATTCTTCTATCCCAGTTTGAGGTATTAAAAGTCAACTAAAAAAAATACCACTCCTACAAGTAAATGGGAGTGGCATTTTAAATTGGCTAATTAAACTGAAAACAAAACCTATTTTTTGATGATTCTTCTGGTTAGGATTTGGTCTTGAGATTTTATTTTTAGTAAATATATCCCACTATTTAATTGGTTAACATCTAGTTGAGATGGTTTTTGAGCAAAAATTTGATTAAAAACCAATTTACCGTTCATATCATAGATACTTAATTCTAACTGGTCTGAAATCATGTTGTCTGACCATGAAAAGAACAGTTGATTCTGGGTGGGGTTGGGCAAATCACCAATCAAACTGTCCTAAGGAAACCTCAGGATTACTTAGCGTAATATCAATCCATTCACTTGAACTTAAGATTATTACCGGTTCATCTACTATTTTATTTAAATGGGTAAAACCTAAGACCTACTCAATTTCATTGTTTCATTACAATTTTTAGTTGACGTTGTATTGGGCACACCGATTGAAGTATTATCAATAAAGAGTTCAAGACTTGAATTAAAATCACCTTCAAATTCCTGCGTTGATTCGTTAAGTGTGCCACTAAAATAAAAATTCCTTTCTAATGTGTCTGTTCCAAACCTTAATCCTGAACTTTCCATAGTTATGTTTAGTGTTTGATTAATAGGATCATACTCATAAGTTGATATATTTAATACTTCGTTATATATCCCTCCTAAATAAAAAGCTCTTTCGATGTTGCCAGAAGTTTCATTAACGGAAATAAAATTTAATTCTCTATTATCAAAAGCAGTATTGAATGTAGACGAGTTACCTGTACAAGGCGGGTTTGTTAAATATTCTGTATTCCATCCACCTGCTAACTCTAATGCATCACACTCCTCAACTACATCATTACCTGTTGCGGTAAAGCAAATATCAACAACTGGGCTTGCTATAGCCCATTGCGTGGCAAGTATTGTGGTATTTGCTCCGTTTGAAATGATGTCAAATGCTTTATTTATAAAATTCCATTGCTTTAGGAAAGAAGTAAACCAATCCTGATTTATCGAAATATTATCTGAACAATCAGAAATTAAACTGTTTACATTATTTAAAAGTAAATCGTTAACCGTAAACAAAATAGTTCCTATACCAGCATTAGAGTTACTCGATAAGCTACTGATATTTTGTATCGTATTATTAATATTTTGAAAAATGCTAAAAAAGCAACTTGAAGAATTAAGATTTGGCAAAAGTGTTTTAAGCAGATTAAAACAAAAATTACCTAAATTCTCATAAAAAGCCTTATCATGCTCTATACTGTTATCACCAAATCCTGGTTTACCTGTTCTAAATTTAAAAGTAAATTGACCATCTCCTTCAAGCATGTAACTGTAATCTACAGGGTCGTCAAATGTACTTCCATTTCCAGAAATTAAATCTGATATGGAACTAGAAACAATGTTTACGCCATCAACTATAATTTCATCTATTTTTACATCGTCTTTATAAACGCCGATGACTGTTGTGTATGCGTTTGGGACAGTTCCTTGGCCATTATTAAATATAAAATTTCTGCCAGCCCTGTTCATATTTACTGGTATTTCATTTTCACTATTAGAACTTCTGGAAGCGAGGGTTTGATATACATCTGTTAACGCTTGCATTAGCGAGGTATTAGTGTCGTCAAATAATGGCCTGTTGTTTATAAGATTTTGATTTATTTCTATTACTAATAATTCAAAATCGCTATCGTTCAACAAATCGTTTATCAAAGATTGCTTTGCTTGATCTGATAAAGACAATACAGATGGAGACATCATAACCAATCCTAATGCTGTACTCGTTGGTGTGATATCATTAGTAGGGTTACCCGGATATGTATAACTCATTAGCATAACTTCTTCATTCTCATTAGTAACATATAAAGAACTAAATGTATTCATTTCATCTATTGTAAATGAACCATCAGTCAAGTTGCTTTGGTTTGTATTAGAGCTCACATTAAAAGTGCTGATATCAATGGAGCTATCTTCAGGTAGTATAATTTGTCCTGATATTTGGTCTGTTATGATGTTATCATTGTTTTCATCATCTTTCTCACAACTTGAAAAACACAAGATTGAGATTAAAATTAAGCTTAGTATTTTTAGGTTTGTTTTCATGGTTTATTTAATTTGAGTTTAATTTGATTTATCGACATATTTTATCTGTATAGATTTTTATGTCTTTAAAATCTGATGCACTGAGATTATATCTATTTACCCTTGTATTTTTATTGTAAACATACACTCTATAATAGTGGTTTTGGTTGAGCCTAAGTCCTGTACCAGTATATCTGACATTTCCATAAACATCAGAGCTTTTAGTCGCCATATAGCTCCATTGTTTTTGATTGTTAAAATACTCTACAATCACGTTGCATTCTCCTTCGCATTTAATATCTATATTTACGGAAGTATTTGTGCTTGAATTACATAATGTTACAGGGTTTACAGTTTTACTTATGGTGTAATACTGTGCATTAATGGCAAAAGGTGTCAAGCCTAAGATGATAACGGCAATAATTTTTAGAATACTCTTGAATGTTTTCATTTCAACTAAATTTTAAGATAATATGAAGTGTAAACTTAGAGGAAAAAATAAAACGTGTAAATACCTAATACTGGGTATATTTACACCTATCCCAAACCCCCTAACCCCCAAGGGGGAATTGAGCCCCATGAACGCCTAAAAAAAGTCTTTTTTACCGTCATTGCGAACCGAGCCTCTGGCGTGGTGTGGCAATCTTGTGTTGTTTTGTTATTTTTGTATGATGGATACGTATTGTATTGGGTTGGAGGAAAAAAATTCTAAGGCTTATTGTTTGATCTAAAGATTGATAATATACATATATACCTGAAATACGGCTGGCAAGCGGGTAAAATTCGCATAGCGAGTTTAATATACGATTTGAAATACCAGCTGTTGACTTTATTTTGACATAAAAAAATACCACTCCTACAAGTAAATAGGAGAGGCATTTTAGATTGGCTAATTAAACTGTAAACAAAACCTATTTTTTGATGATTCTTCTGGTTAGGATTTGGTCATTGGATTTTATTTTTAATAAGTATATCCCACTATTTAGTTGGTTAACATCCAGTTGACTTGGTTTTTGAGTGTAAGTTTGACTGAAAACCAATTTTCCACTCATATCATAGATACTTAACTCTAACTGGTCTGAAATCATGTTGTCTGACCATGAAAAGAACAGTTGATTCTGGGTGGGGTTGGGGTAGATCACCAAGTCAAACTTCCCTGAAGAAACCTCAGGATTACTTAACGTAATATCAATCCATTCACTTGAATTTAAGATTATTATCGGCACATCTACTGTTTTATTTAAATAAGTAATGGTTAAAATATCATCACCTTCTTGTAAACCATCAACAAATCCATTTTCAGTGACTGCAGCGTTATTATTTGCAAAAACATAGTTTAGATCATTTACAGATGTGATGTTTCTTTTTACACCATCGTCATATATGCCATAAACCCTAAAAATCGACTTCTGTCCTTCTACAACATAAATTGTTTCTTGTGATACTTCAATTTCCTGTAGCACAGCATTAGTTCCTACCATGATATATGTTGAGTCATAATCGGCATAACCATTAGCATCAAAACCTACACTTACGATTTCTAACCTCCCAAATGCATTTTCTGGGATCGTAAAATTAAAGCTTGGTGTTGAATTATTTTCGCTTTCTTGATTTATTAACGGTATATTTTCGTTTCCCATTGTTGATATAACATTTACAATCCCATTACTTCCATTTACATCTACAACAACCATTTCTCCAGCATTGTATGCTGTTCCTTCTATTGGATTTGAAATTGTAAGTGTTTCATTAGAAATTTCATTTGATGACATCAGAGATGAACCGCTGCTAAAATCATAAATTAAACTTGGCGATGGAGGTTGAAAACCATTGTTTGAAAAATGAATAATATCATTGGGGTTCTGATCCAACAAATTTATCGCTTCAGATTGCATTACATCGTTTTCAGTAGCACCAATATGGTTTTCATTTAGTGTATTCGATGTCTGCGTTATTCCACCTATTTGACTCTGACTTGGTACAATTAAATCGCTGGTATCATTATTAAACAGATCGTTTAGAAAGATATCTGGGCTATCAGTTTGAAAATAATGGCGTGTCAAAATTCTTACAATAAAGGCATACCATTTATTTTCTAAAAATCCACCTACTCCATCTAGTTGTTGGGTTGACGATAATGTATGTAAAGCAACATTACTCGTATTACTCAATCCAATATTTTGTAAATCACTTACAAATTGACCTTCAACTCTCAAATCATCTATCACACCATTGGTTGTCGATTTACCAATTTGACCAAGAAAAGTTGTAATATCACTGGGAAAGTTATCTGAATCTAGTAACAAGTCTGCAAATTGCGAGCCGTAATGTGGTGTATTAAAAGTAATTAATTTATTAATATCATCTTGATATTGTTGACTTTGAATATAATACCTACTTAATAAACCACCATTGCTATGACATATAACATCAATTTTTCCAATAGATATATTTTCAAACCTTGTTTTGGATTTTATCAGGTAGTTTTTATCAATTACATATTGTTTTACAGATTCAAAATTAAATTGATCACTTATATATTCTACTTTATGTATTTGATTGGGTTTGTATAAATTGTTTTGAATTAAATTATTTTCAAAAACACCAAAAGCATTATCTCCATTAGACCAAATGCCGTGAACCAATAGTAAAGACGGTCTTACAATTTTAATAGGGTATTGAGCAATGGGCTCGTTTGTTGTATTGTTAACAATTTGAACACTTGCATTTTTATGTTGTTGACCAGGAATGTCAAAGTATTCAGGGTGATTATATTTTATTTCATAATAATCATTTACAACTTGTCCAGTATTAAAACTACCCCAAAGCACAGAATCTGAATTTTCCTGATTTTGATCATCTAAAATTTTAAAGCTTATATCGTTTAAATTACTCCCGTAATATCTGAATATTGTAGAATCTGTTCCATCAGCTGCTATTGACAAATTATTTATTTCAAGTTGAATTTCATTGTTATTATTATTGTATTGGTTATAAACTTCTAAATTTTCACAAGATAAACCGCAATATTTCAATATAGCTCCAAAAGAGCCCACAGCATAAGTCGATGAATTCTGACCACCATGGACACCTCTTATGCTATTTGTATTTGCAGAAGTATTATTAATCCATGTTTCACCACCATCATTTGTCACTAAAAGTGTTCCAGAAAATCCAACGGCAAAGCCATTATTTTGATCCCTAAAGTAAACATCTTCTAGTCTTGTTGTTACACCACTGGGTTTCGGAATCCAGGTATTTCCGGAGTCAATTGTTTTCAAAATTAGACCATTGCTACCAACGGCAAAACCAACAAATTCATCTATAAAGTACAGTCCATAAAGACCACCAGATATATTACTATCAACGACCGTCCATGAAGCACCAGAATCCATAGTTTTTACAATATATCCAACATTAGGAGACGACCAACCTACAAAAAAACCAATATCATTGTTTATAAATTTAATTTCGGTAGAGATACCAAGATCTCCGTTTGGGTTAAACTGAGGATTCCATGTTTGTCCACCATCTGATGTTTTTAATATACCGCCTTCTTGACCAACGATATTACCATTTAAATCATCTGCAAAGTCTATACCATGCCAAGGTTTGCTCCCACCAGTAAAATAAACTAGCCATGTTTGCCCACCATCAGTTGTATATTGAACTCTACCAGCATTACCTGTGGTTGATTTTCCTATTCGCCAGCCATTAAGTTCGTCTTTGAAATAAACACCATAATATCTACTACCAGTTACTATTGGTTGATTATTCCAAGTAGCACCACCATCATTTGTTTTCAAAGTTATGAGATCTCCTACTATCCAACCAGTAGTGTCATTCACAAAATAAACATCATAAAGATTATTTGATGTTTGAAGATCTATGGATTCCCATTGAGGAGACCATTGTGCATTGGCCGATAAAAATAATAACAAAAGACTGATAAACAAATATTTAAATTTTTTCATAGTGATTGGGTTTAATTAATAAATCCTTGTAAAATTATTTTAATTAAAAAATAAAACAATACCCAATAAAGGGTATTTTTTGGTTGTTAGCGCTTAGCTTTTAGTCTGTAGAGGGGAGTTAGTAGAGGGGAGTTAGTAGAGGGTAGTTAGTAGAGGAAAGTGGGTAGAAGATAGTTATTAGAAAATAGTTTGTAGAGGGTAGTCCCTGAATGGTCGTTGACCATATTGCAATTGATATAACATGTTGTTTATTAGCGTTTTAAGCAGTTTGTTATATGAAAGGTTAGCTGATCGATAATTACCAACTAACTTTGGCTGTTTATAGTTTGCTGTACCAGACTTTAGGCAAGTTAAAAGTTGCCGAATTACAAAAGTAAATTTTGATATATAATTCTGTACCTATATGATTATGAATTCTAAAATTACTGACATCTTGCAGTTGGAAATTAATTTAAAAATCATATTTCCTTTCCATGGCATACCTCAACAATTCTCCTTTTCCTTTTAGACCTAGAATGCGTGCCATGTTTTTCCGGTGTGTGCTTACAGTATATACACCAATAAAAAGTTCTTCGGCGATTTCACTGGTAGTTTTACCCTCACCAATTAATTTTAAAATTTCATACTGACGGTTTGTAAGTAAAGTTTTTTCGTGCTTTGATGATGACTTATCTTCTACATTAATTTGAGGATCGAAGTAGGTTTCACCAAGGTAAACCTGCTGTACGGCTTTCAATACTTCCTGTAAGGTAGAGTTCTTCAAAATATAACCTGAGACTCCGGCTTCTATCATTTGCTGTATTGCATCATCCTGATCGAACATACTAAAGGCAATAATTTTTACTCCCGGATAATTGGCTTTAATAAATCTGGTAAGTTCTATACCATTCATATTGGGCATTCTGATATCTGTGATGACTATATGTGGTCTTTTGTGTTGAATAAGCTCAACTAAACCTTTGCCGTCATTCGCTGTACCCACAAATTCTATGTCAGTTTCATTTTGTAGCAGGAGTTGTAACCCATCTATAATGGATTGATGATCGTCTGCAATGGCTAATCGTATCATAATGGTAAATCTATTATTATACTTGTTCCTTTTGTTGGCTGTGATTCTATGACCATAGTGCCTCCAAGATTTTCTGTTCTTTTTTCAATAGATAGAAGGCCTATACCTTTTCTATTTTTGAGAGTAACTTCAGGGATAAAACCAACTCCATCATCCTCTATCATAATGTTAAGATTATCTTCATCTATATTTATATGTATTTCTACTTTCTTTGCTTGTGCATGTTTTATGACGTTAGCCAGAAGTTCCTGGATGATCCTAAATATCGTGAGCTCTTCTGAGTTTTTAAGCCTCTGGTTTTGTCCGTTGTCATAGACATTGACTTTCATTTGATTCGAAATAGAGATATTTTTAGCTAATTCCTTTACAGTTTTTATTAAGCCTTTATCAGAAAAAACACCTGCGTTTTTGGAGTGTGAAATACCTCTTATTTTTTGATATGCATTTTCTATAAGGTTGTTGGTTTGGTTGTGAATTTCTGTTGACGAATCGCTTTTTATAGAGCTAAAGTGCATTTTTATGGTGGCCATCAGACTTCCCAAATCATCGTGCAACTCATTTGCAATGATCTGCCGTTCTTTTTCCTGACCTTCGATTAAGGCATCGATAGATTTAAGTTCTTCATCTTTAAGTTGTGTCTTCAGTTGTTCCTCACGCAACAACTGTTCCCGTAAGATAATTTCTTGTTTTTTCTTTCGGTTGTTATAAAACAGTAAACCTATGGCACTAAATAGTAACAGACTTACGCCAAGCCCAATAGCTATATTACGGTTTTGGTTCTTTTTTTGAGTTTGTATTAAAAGTTGTTTTTCTTTTTCTGCGGTATCCAATTCAACATTAAGTTCTGCCAATTGTTTTGTTTCATTAAAAAAATTGAGATCGGTACTCAAAATAAATGCCCTATCCAAAGAATAGAAGCTACTGTCCAAATCTTTCAACACTTTGTGAATATAATAGGCATCCCACTTGTAGTATTGGTGCAATGATATTAAAGTGTCCGCTTGATCTATATATTTTAATGCTTTATTCCTAAAATTATAAGCTTTTTTACTGTCATTAGACAGGGCATGTAAATGCCCTAACTCCAGAAAACTATGAAATTTATAAGGTTTTAGATAATTCTTTTCTTTAAGCCGGGTAACAGCTTTAAAATATTTTTTGGCACTATCTATTTTTTCTTTATTTCCAAAAAATCTGTTCTCTAATCTAAATTTTACACCTGTTGCCTCATAATACCTTGCTTTGTAATGTAAGCTTAGATTATTTTTCACTTTTTGGTATAATGTATCCGAAACCTTAAAGTAACGATCGGGAGTTGGGTAGCTTAAGGATAAAAACTCATTTAAATAATACAGGTAAGAAACAGAATCATTCTTCGTTTTTCTTAACAATTTCAACTCTTCTAAATAGGTTTTATATTTTTCAGTTGATAGTATAGGTTGAGCTTTATAAATATCAAGAATACCCAGTGTGGATAATTTTAGAAGAGGTTTATTATCTGCTTCCAGACTCTTTGTGTACGCTTTATTGGCGTATTTGAGTGATAAGCTAAAATTCTTGGAATTATATAAAAAATTGTAAGATTTGGCTAAACTGAATACAATTGAAGGTTTTTGGGTCACGCGGAATTTCTTTTTGTGACTTTCTATGGCTAATGAATCCTCAATCCTTTTCTGACCTCTGTTTTCTAGAATATCTATCAGCAGAAATAATTCATCCCTTAAAGCAGCTTTATTTAAATCACCTACTTGATTTTTAGCTAAACCATATTCTAAGCCTATTAATTTGTCTATTACAGAATCTAATTGATCCTCTTGCTGGCTAAATGTAATCGAAGAGAACAAAAAGAAAACTAGAAAAAAGAGATAAACTTTCGACATGGAATGATAGGATAAGAAGAAAATCAACATTATTAATTTTAACCTATAGTTAATGTATTAATGGCATTTGCACACTTACCACTGGGTTTGTTTAGAATTACAGGATGCTCATCAGGATATGTAGAATATGTATCATCAAAATAATATTCTTCTGGCACCTCAGTAACTTTTCTTTCTGTGTATCTTAAACCATCTCTAAAATAAAATTCGTCTTCAAATACACCATCTACAACAGGATTTGGTTTACCTTCATTTAATTTTATTAATTTTCTTTTTACGACAAACAAATGCTCTTCGTTTATAATATCATCATTATTTTTTACGTTAACCTTCATAGAGTAAGTAGATTTTCCTGCAACTATGGCTTGTAATTTAACATCCATTACAAGCGCTATCTCTTTCTTATCTTTACCAAAATTATACGCTTTCAATTCTAAGGTGGGCTCTTCCAGAAAACCCAAGTCTAAGATTCCTTTATAATTTATAATTGATACTATGGCGCTTGCTATCTTGCATTCTTTTTTACCAGTATTTAATTCTTTGACATTAAAATCGCAAAAAATACCGAAATTGGTGCCATACAGTTGACTCCCGTAAATAAATTGATTGTGGTTTGCAGTTTGACTTAGTACAACGTTTCCTGTTAAATTTAAATTTGAATTTGACATTATATGAGTGTTTAAATTAATATTTTTACTGTTTCTAGAATGTTTACTACTCCCGAACCGTAGTTATTAGTAGTAGTATTATGCAGGGGTTTGCTTCCTGCTTTGATCAATTTCTTTATTTCATTTAATTTTAATTTTGGTTTTACTTGAAGCATTAAGCCAATCAATCCGGCAACTATTGGTGCAGAAGCAGATGTTCCTCTGAAGTAGGTATAATTATAATATTGAGTGCCATCTAATTCTATATTGTTTTCGCCGTATATATCAGGTAAGTTGGTTGTAACTACATTTTCCCCTGGTGCACTTACCAAAACGTTTTTACCATAATTACTTTCATGAGGCTCATCCTGTAAATTTGATGCAGCTATGGTGAACACATTTGGTATAGTTTTAGGAAATTTAATTTCTCTTATGTTGTTACCGGCAGAAAATACAAGGGGTATTCCTAATTTATTTTTTCCTTGTGTTGTAATTTTCAGGATAAGGTTTTCGAGAATAGTGCATTCGTAACCAAGGCTGAAACTGCAGGAAATCACATCGCATTTTGTTGCAAAAGCCGCATCATAAAGTGCTTTGATAAAATTGAAATTGGATGAGAAAAAATTATCACTTTTGTTGCCCTCACATATTTTATACCCAATTATTTCACAACCGGTAGCTATACCATCAAAACCTTTGTCGTTATGTCTTCTTGCTCCGATTATCCCGGCACATGCTGTGCCGTGGAAGTCTTCTACGGTAGGTGTAATGTCAGCACTATCGACATAATTTTTACTCAAATTATGATTGATTGCAGATTCTAATTCATAATGCTTATAAAACACACCATTATCCAATAAAGCAATTTTTGGATTATAGATTTTTTCTGCATTATATTTTATGTAATTGTGAGCTTCAATAACTGAAATGTGCTCAAAGGGTTTACAGTAAGGCTTTTCTTCAACCTCTTGAATTGTATATTCAGGCTTCATCTCATCTGACTCGTAAGAACCTATAGTGAAAATATTTTTCTCAAAATAAATTAAGTTTTTATAGTGTTCGGGTATCATGAGGTCTTGAGTTGTAGATTCAATTAAATATATATATTTATCAACTGAATCTTTTAATGTAACATTGCTGTGATTGTATAGATTAATCTTATGCAATACCTCATTAATTTCAATAGTAAGATCTCTTAATTCTAAAATATATTCATAATAATTTTCAGTATTATTTTCTCTGTAATGAACCCCATCGTATTTTAAAAGAGAAATTTTTTTGAAAGTCTTTATTTCTTTATATTGTTTTAAATATTCTTCAACATTATCAGAATCATTACAGACAATAAATTTGCGTTCTGAAAAAGACTTGATATCAATATTATTCTTTTGAAAATCATTCCTAACATTATTAATAAATGTATTTGATATATTTTCTCTAGACCTAACCTCAAAGGCACTTTCTCTTACGAATTTAATCTTTCTTCCTTTGTATATGTGGTAATAATCAGTCATTCTTATTGATTATATTATTTGTATTCGAAATGTCGCTAAAACTAGTAATCACAATAAAAGGGTTTGGCTTTTTGATAATCCTATTTTTACTTGAGCAAAATATTTTAATTTACTACATAATACAATACCCTATAATGGGTATATATTGATAAAATTATTCATAAATATGTAAGCTACTTAATTCTTAAAACCTCATAAATTTAGTTAATTCATTTAACTTTTTAAGCTTGCAAATAAAAAAAAGCCTGAAATTATTAATTCCAAGCTTTTTAATTCGTGTAGATAATTGTATTTAAGGGCTCACAAAGTTAATACCAACATTAAAGAAGAAAGGATTATCTAAGTTATTAACCATCGCAAACTGCTGGTCGCCGAAAAAGCCTCTAAAGAAATCATTATTCCCGTCCAATTGATCGGCATCAAAAGACCAGTTCCAACGGTAACCGGCCTGAACGCTTAACCAAAAATAGCCCACAAGCTTGGTTTGAAATTCTATTTTGGGGCGTACTTCACCTCGGCGTATTTCAAACGAATTGCCATCTACCGAATAATCTTCTATCCTATAACTATGACCTTCAAAATCAAAGCCTGCAAGCAATAAAGCACTTTTGTTGACCTTATAACGAACATATGCCCTAGCCGGAAAGAGTATCTCTGTGCCCCACTTTCGGCTTTTAGACGTCCAATCGTACATAATAACAGGAATATAATTAAGGTTACCTGCTCTGTAGGTTCGGGATATCCCAATGCCCCAACGGTAATAATCATTGACTCGTCTCCCGTAAACAGCAGCGGCACTGTAACGAATCGTGTTTAAGGGTTGAAACGCATCCAAGTCATAATTGCCACTTAAATCCATTTGCCCCTGAAATACAATAAAGTCTTTTGCATTTAGTGGGAAAAAGAAGGTATTGGTCCAGTTAAGATTTCGAAGACCATCTTCGTTAAGAATGCGACTGAGGCTTCTGGCTTGAGTCCCATCAGGAAGTGTAACCGGCTGTCTTGGCGAATTCAAACTTTCAGAAATATTATATCGGGTATCCATATAATTAATACCGGATTGCCAAACAAAACTACTTTTGGAGATTATAGGAATATTAGATCCAAATCGGAAACCTCCGGTAAATTCTGCTCTACCTGTTTCGTTAATTGTGGGGTTTTCTTCTTCTACATCATAACCGCTACCAGGGTTAGATTGCGGAAAACGCACATCCGAGAATTCATATCTGTAGGGCATTTGAGCATCAAATGCTATACTTAGAAATTTTTGTGGACTCATACCCGAGATGGTCGGTTTTGCAAAGTTTTTTACAGGAGAATCATCTACAACTTCAAAGTCATCATAAATGCTATAATCTTCTTCCTCTTCGCCATCGTCCTGAGCAAGACTGAATTGAAAACTTCCGAGTAATACCAATACAAATATGTAATGTATGGAAAGGATCATCCTCATTATGTTTTCTTTTGAAGTCTTTTCCAGGTATCTGTTCGCCCAAAGGTTTTTAAACCTACATAGCCTCTAATATTCAATGTGTTTTCATCCTTAAGATTGATGACACAATCGTAAGTCGTCCCGTTTTGAGGGTCATAGATAGTGCCTTCTTCCCATACACCGTCCCCTTTATATTCAAAATCTTTTAACATTCTATAACCGCGTAAAGGTACATCCTGCATGCTTTCATCAGGGTTATTTTTATCGGTTTTAGGCTTTCCTGTTTCAGGGTCATTGGGTTCTTTTAACCAAACAATCTTACCGTAATATTTATCATCAATCTTGTCAATTTTTACATATACTTTTCCATTACTAGGTTTCCAAACACCAACAATAGCGTCTGCATCCTGGGCGAAACCAATGGAGGTCACTATACAAAAAGCAATCGTGTAAATGGTGTATTTCATTTTTATAGAATTTATAGGGTTATTTTCGCGTAAATATTTTAAAAGATACAATAAGGTCAAAGCTGAGGTCATCATAATAATCCTCTTCAAGCAAATCAAAATCGGCGACAAAGGTTAGCTTCTCGCCTTTAATGGCTTTTTTAAAATCTTCTTGTATTTGGGCTACATTTAAGCTGTTTGCCTTTGAATTATCAAAATTGGTTTCTAAAAGCCCTATTCTGGTCATACCGTTGTTCTTTGGCTTGATTTCCATGACTACTTTACCCAATTTTGGGTAATCTACACCTGTTTTAGGGATAATTTTGATTGTAGACACTCTGGCGTTTTCAATACGAATGCCGTTAGCCAACTCCGGAAAAAGATCTTGTACTTTGTATTCCCAAGTGGCTGTTGCCGTGTTGGGGCCTTGAAACAACGGGCCTGTTGATTTCAGTTCTAAAACCGGAGTTTTTACAGTATGCGTTTCAGTTTCTACAGAACAAGAGAAAACTAAGACTGTAATTTGGCAAATTAACAAATACTTAAAGAAAAATTTCATCAGGCTATATTTATCATTGCAGATAAAAATAATTTATTTTTTAGATAAAATTAAACTTTTAAGATTTAATTCATTAATTGATAATCAAAACTCAAATTACTTGTTTGTCTTTATGTATCAAAAGTTGTGTTGATTTTCATCAAAATATCAATAAAACAGTAACAAAAGCGGACATGCATAAAACTCATTTCGAATTCTATTGGACAATTAATTTTGAAGCAAATGTTTTATCTCCGTGATGTAATTTAACGATATAAACACCAGCTGAAAGACGTTTAGCATTTATATTTAATTGTTGGCTTTCAACTGCTATTCTCTCTTTAAATATCTGCTGCCCAACTAGATTGATGATTTCAACATCCACTTCAGCATCTAAACCAGGCGTTTTAATACTGAACTGGCCATTTGTTGGATTAGGATATAAACTGAAATTTTCGCCAAAATCATTACCCTCAACGCCTAAGGTAGTGTTATCAAAAACTAAACTGAAACGGTTCTCAGCACTACTTTCCGGAATACCGGAATCTATGCTAAACTCATAGACAAAACTCTCGGTAAGTTCCGTCTGCGTGTTTAAATACTTATCTGCTAAGAACACACCAAGACCTGTGGGTTTATTTGCCATCTGAAAAGTAAGACTGTAATTTGTACCCGTATAATTTGTTATAGATAAATCTATCTCATGGTCTAAGTTTGGTAAAGCCTGTTTATCGATAGATCGTAAGCCGTTGTTGACCACCGCATAATTCTCGTCCGGATTGCCAAGTTTTGTCGCATCTTCATCACTACCTAAGGTGGTATAATTCTCAGAAAAACGTAACCCAACGGCATCGCGCTCTGAACTGCCGTTTTGATAATCGGAAGAAAGATAAAGCCTGGAATTAATATAAAATTGCAAAGAACCACTAAACACCTCAACCTGGTTTTCACCGGTTGCCTTGTTCGTTTCATCAAAGGTCAAACTTGGAGAAATTGTACCGGTAGAGAGGTTCTGTACAAAAAAGGACATCCCCGGTGCTATAAATTTTGTAGCATTCACTCCGGATGGTGGCGGTACGGCACTGCTCGATACATCAACGGTAACATATCCACCTCTGCCATTAGTCCCTCCTATTGTGGCATCCCAAACATAAATATGATCGGTAAGGTCTGTTCTGGTGGCTAAAGTGTAATCGACAACGGCCTGATAAGGGTTAGCTATTAAATTAAAATCTCCAAGACCTGTACTTAAGGTTGGTGAACTAGGCCCAGTAAATAACTGACCGGTTGACCGTAAAGTGGTTGGGTTAGCAGGGTAATCATTATCGTTTAAATCTATCGTTCTGTCGCCTCTTACCATGGTTAGGTAAGGAACTTCTGCATTAAGTCTTGTATTATTGGTATTTGATAATGGCTGCCAGTTTTGAGTAGCATTATCAAAGGTAAACATAGAAGGATTACCGCTTCCGTTTTGATCAAAACCATCAGCAACCGCACCACCGGTAATTTGCGTACCAAAACCATTAGGTGCGGCAGGATTGGAACCACTTTCCTGCCAATTTTCGAATATAAAATCTGTAGTCGTAACTGGAGAGGATAACAATCTGTAGGCTCGTCTGGCAGGAATATAGCGTTCTACTGTGACTTCGCCCGTGCCGGTAAAAGTGCCTGTAAATTCATCAAATTGACCCGAACCTGATAGTAACGAGCTTCTAAACACAATATCACCATCATTTGTGACTTGATCGGAGACCTTTAGTATTCCTTCAACACTTAGCTCGGTATTGTTATTAAGAACAAGAGCATTAACTTCTGCTGTTGTGGTGGCATCAATTACAGGTTGATTGGGAACATCTAGAATGACTGCACTGTCTGAAACTGTTGGTACCGTACCTGAACTCCAATTGTCTGCAGTATTCCAATCTGTATTTACTGTTCCTTCCCAGTTATTAAATGTTAAACTCATACAGAAATTATCTACTCCGGCATACCAGCCCCATGCCCCACCGTCATCATAAGTCCACCGAACCTGGAAATCGGCATTTGAATAAGCTGAAGCATCAATACCAGCTTCTGTTTGAATATTTGGAATAAGGTTTGTATCGTAAAAGGCAATTTGCTGCCATGCTGCACCATCCCAAACTTCCACTGTTAATGTTTCTCCTGAATTATTAACTTCCTGGAATGCAACATCGTAACTTATGAGAATAGGGCTAGCTCCGGAAGTATCATAAACATCAGACAACAAACTAACATTACTGGCCGGAGCGCTAGAACCACAAGCATCGTCATCAAAAACCATGGCTAATGTTGGGAAGTCATCAAATGGTCCAGGGGTTGCAGATTGATTAGACCAATCACAAGGACCGGTATTTACGACGGTAGACCAACCTGTAGGTAATCCGGCTTCGAAATCTTCAAAAACTGTGCAGGTTGCTCCAGGTATAACGTTGATAGTATAATCCTCGACTGCACCCCAGTTAAATGTACCACATGGGTTCACCTCAGCTGATGTAGCATCTTCCTCTTGAACGATTCGCATCCTATAATTACCCGCATTTTGACCTAATGGCACTGCTACTGTATAATCTACAAGAACATTTCCAGAAGACACGGCAAGATTGGTTGTTCCAATTTCTTCGTTTGCATCTTCAAAGTCGCCGTCAAGGTTCCAATCTATCCATACACCTCCGGCGCCATCGTACTCTGGCTCATTATCACAATCACCAAACTCTACTGAAAGTGTATAATTTGAACCCGCAATCAAATCTGCGCTCAGGTTTGTAAAGTCACTTATTTCACCACCAGGTCCTCCCGTACAGATATCTGTAGTGTTGTTTGTAATAGAATTATTTTCACCTATTAATGTGACATTTTCTATTTCTGAATCAACACTATTTGTAGGACCTGCATCACAATATCCTGTAAAAAATGAACTAACCAAAGACCAGTTACTGATACCTATAGCACCACAATTTGCTCTGACATAAGCATCGTAATTTGTGTCTGAGACTAAGCCATTAACCTGAACACTTGTTATGCCCTGGTTTACTGTTCCTGTAGCGATTGCAGAAGTAGGATTTGGAGAGCTTCCAGAAGGCATAACAACCCATTCGTAACCATTATCATCGTTAGGCACACTATCCCAGTTTAAATCTGCACTGCTTAGAGTAACATTTGTAGCTTCCAGACCTGTTGGTGTTGTACAGTCTGTAGCTTCCTCAATAGTAAAGTTATCTATGGCTAAATCAGAACCAAAGTTTGATCCCCTTTCTCCTACAATTCTTACATTTATAATCTGACCTGCAAAGGATGACAGACCAATACTTTGCTCTATATATGCGTCTGATGATGCCGTTTGTTGTTCTCCCGAGATGGAAAATAATTCCGTATAGGTTGAGCTACTAATATTTTTCGCTTCTATTCTTAGACTGCCCATAGAAAATCCGTGCATATGATAACTGATTTTTAATTCTGGTACACTTAATCCACTGAGGTCTATCGGTGGTGCCTCAAGTACAGTTTCATCAAATTGATTCATGAAAGGAGGATTAAAGGCTGATGCTTCCGTAAACAAGTACTTGCCACCACCGGAAACATCATCATCAGGTCCAGTGTCTGATGAAACTGTTGAACCATCTCCTACGATCCAAATGTAGTCTGAACCCGGAGTTAATGTACTTCTGGACCAGCAATTATCAATAACACCCGGATTACCTGAAGTCCAGTTAGAGCCATCAAAATTTTCGGTATAGGGCGCAGTGATGGTGTCACAGGGAGTGGTGAAACTTATGCCTGGCGACCACGCACTGAATAAACCTCCTCCACATAGACTCCTTAGATATACATCATAATTGGTTTGCGCACTAAGTCCTGTAATTTGAGTTTGTGTAGACAAAGCTGCTGCGCTACCGGTAGAAATAGCATTAGCAACATCTGGCTGCACGCTGTCTGGCATAACAATCCATTCAAAACCATCACTCGCATTTGGCTGAGCATCCCAGGCCAGCGTTGCTTCTAATGATGTTATACCGGAAAGACTAATATTAGCAGGAGCCAAACAGGTGTTTTCTTCAACCACAAAATCATCTATGGCAATATCTGAAGTTGTTCCTGACCCTCTTTCTCCTATAAATCTAACGTTGACTGTTTCTCCGGCGTAAGGCTTCAAATCCACGATTGCTTGAAGATATGAGTCTGCAGATGCGCTTTGTTGCTGTCCTGTTACCATGAACTCGGTAGTATATATCGATGAGCCTATGGTCTTTATTTCGACCTTAAAAGTACCTGTTTCTGAACCGAACATGTGGTAATTGAGCTTCAGTATTGGATTGGTTAAACTGCTTAGGTCAATTGGAGGTGAATTAAGAACAGCCACGTCGTTTGTTAGGCCATTATCAGATTCGGTATACATGTATTTTCCTGAACCTGTATTGTCATCAGACGGTCCTGTGTTTGCTGTTGGTGTTGAGCCACTGCCCACGACCCAGGCATAGTCAGTAGCAGAATCGACAGGTGTCCTGTTCCAACAACTGCCATAGTTGGAGGATGTACTGCCTATTTGAAAATCTGCGCCATCAAAATTTTCACTTACAGGTGCCGTAAGCACAGCACAGGTGGTTCTAAATTCAGTAGCAGAAGACCATACACTTAGATCTCCCGGACCACATTTGGCTCTAACGTAAACTTCATAAAAAGCGTTTGAATTTAAACTGGTTAAATTCTCAGAGGTCACTCCGGCTACTACACTGCCCGAAGGTGTAGTTGAAGAATCAGGAATTGTACCATCGGTCACAAGCAAGTAATCATAACCATCAGCAGGGTTGGATGAGGAAGCGTTCCAGGAAAGTAAAGCAGAATTATTTGTCACACCTGTGACCTCAGGATTAGTAGGTGCAACACAAGTTAATCCACTAGCCTGAATAGAAATATTAGATTCGTTTATGTCAAAAAATACGTTATCTGATGCCTTAATCATCAATCTGGCATTAGACGTTACAATATTGGGTACCGTAAGCTCGTATGAACCATCATTTGGTGTGTCATTTACCAATACGATGTCAAAATTCTGACCGTTATCTGCAGAGAGGATAATATCAACATTTTGGGCATTAATACCTGTAAAGCTATCGGTATTTGCAACATCCCAGGTAATAGTTTCGGTGTCATTTACATTCCAGTTGACTGTTGTCCCGCCACCGCCTTGAGATGTTACCCGAAATGGACCTGCTGTACCATCAACAGATATTGTGGTAGTTTCGTGAGCAACCTGACCGCCCAATGAATTATTGTCCCGAACTATAACGCCAAAATTTAAGTCTCTACTTACGCTAGGTAGCACCTCCCAGGTATTAGAATAAGAGTTACTTAATAATGTAGGCATTCCAGGAAAGAAACGCTCTGGACTTGTTGTGGGTAAAAATGTTCTAAAGCTAGGTCCGGTGGTAGAGGTTGGTGCGGGTGGCATAGGCACATTAGGCACGACATCATTATCAATCTGATCCCAGCTATATGTCAAAACATCTCCATTAACATCTGTGGCATTGGCTTCTAATTTAAAAGGAGTGCTTTTTGGTATTGTATAATCTGGTATTGCCTGAACAGCCGGTGCAGAGTTCGAAATAGCTATTTCTTCTGCGCAGGCTCCAGTTGTAGTTATAAATCTGCTACTTACTTCTGAAATACTGATATAGTGAAACATAGCGTCACTCTGACCTTGAATATTTGGAGGAGCAACACCGGCATAACCCATTATTGTGCTACCTGAGCCCGGCTCCATGGCTGTTGCAAAATTTTCATTTACGTTGCTACTTTGAGTATGGTTCGCGCCGAATTGATGCCCTAATTCGTGAGATAGAATACTTATATTAAAATACTCACCAACAGGAGCAGAGAGCCCTGTAGTTCCTCTGGCTTTACCACTTGTGCAAACTGCAGGTGTTTGTGCCAGACCACCTCCGTCTGTACAGAGAACATGTCCTACATCATAATTTGTAAAACCAATGACATTGTCAATCTCTGTTTGATTTTGATTTAACAAAGTACTTGAAACATCATTAACATAAGGGTCAGCATTTGCGTCGCCCATAGAAATTAATTGATCATTCCCTGATATTAATTCTAATGTTACGCCAAAGTCTCTTTCAAAAACTTCATTAACCCTATCGATAGAAACAACGATTGCCGCTTGTACAGCGCTTCTCCCTGCTGGACTTGTATCTCCTGCCGTAAAGCCTGCCTGGTCCAAGTGATAATCAGAATATTCTACAGTTGTAGCCACTGCAAGTCTATATTTTCTTAAAATACCTTCCTCTATAAAATTAGTGGTATAGTCAGCTTCTATATTATCATGTGAGCTTTCCTCAAAATCTAAAGTTTCACATACAAAATTTTCAACAGCATTATAAGAAGCCTGACTTTTGCTGAATACCGTGTATAAGTTAGAGCTTTTATTGTATGGGTTAATAAAAGTGTCTCCATCTTCTGAACCCGTAGTCATGGCATAAAAACCATACGGAGTAATAGTAATTCTTACCCTATGTGATTTATTATTTAAATTCCTACCGACATAACTTTTTATTTGTTGGTAGTTTTGAGCAAGACCATTAGCCATGGTTTGGGTAGAAAACATTTCAAAACTATCTAAGTCACCGTCTGGAGAAGGTATTTTTAGAATTTGAGATGAACTTGAAGATATCAAACGATCAGGTGCGTTCTCCAAAATTGTTTGAATAGCTGGCTTATTCAAAGAAAAATATTTAGCATCTTCTACTTCTGCCGAATATTCAATAATATTACTTTTGGGTAGGTTACCAGGACTGATTTCCTGCCAATACTTGTCATTTTGACTAAAAGCAAAAGTTGAGAGTAGTAAAAAAATAACTATAGTAGAGTTTTTCATAATTTTGTAATTTAGTGCATAGTAAAAAATTGCAATAATTGAAATATTGTTTAACTTATATTTTCAGAAACAAAAAAATCAAAATTACATTTTTAAGAGATAATCCAAAATAAAAGTTAAAGAATTTTGATGATTATCTTATAAATCCTCAATATCCGGATACAAAAAATTATTATAAGGAAAACGTGTTACATGAATGCTCCTCACTTTTTTGTAAACCTTGTTTCTAAACTTGTCTATATTCTCTTTTTCAATGGCTGAAATAAAAATGGCGTCATCACCAACTTTATTCATCCAGGTTTGCTTCCAGTCTTTTATGGTAAAATGTTTTTCAGTCTTTTCTGTAACCAGGTCGTCCTCGTCAATGGATTCGGGTTTGTACTTATCTATTTTATTGAATACCATCACACAGGGTTTATCCTCTGATTTGATTTCCATTAAAATCTTATTCACAGAATCAATATGGTCTTGAAATTGCGGATGAGAGATATCAACTACATGAAGCAATAAATCAGCTTCTCTCACTTCATCTAAAGTAGATTTAAAAGACTCTACCAATTGTGTAGGCAGTTTTCTGATAAACCCAACCGTATCTGTAAGTAAAAACGGAAGGTTACCAATCACCACCTTTCTGACTGTTGTATCTAAAGTAGCAAAGAGTTTGTTTTCGGCAAAAATATCACTTTTGCTTATGACATTCATCAGGGTCGATTTACCTACATTGGTGTATCCTACCAAAGCCACCCTAATCAAACTTCCACGATTACCGCGTTGTACGGCCATTTGCTTGTCTATAGTTTTCAATTTCTTCTTGAGCAAAGAAATTTTATCCCTAACGATACGGCGGTCGGTTTCTATTTCGGTTTCACCGGGGCCACGCATTCCTATACCACCACGTTGTCGCTCGAGGTGCGTCCATAACCCCACTAATCTGGGTAAAAGGTATTCGTATTGAGCCAATTCTACCTGAGTACGGGCATAACTAGTTTCTGCACGTTGTGCAAAAATGTCCAAAATGAGGTAAGTACGATCTACAACTTTACATTTTAAGATTTTTTCTATATTTTTTTGTTGTGCTGGAGAGAGTTCATCATCAAAAATGGCTGTCCCTACTTCATGTTCTTTAACAAAATCTCTAACTTCTTGAATTTTACCCGTCCCGATAAATGTCTTCGGGTTGGGTTTATCTAATTTCTGCTGAAAACGTTTTAAAACTTCACCACCGGCTGTATAGGTCAAAAATTCCAGTTCGTCTAAATACTCTTTAGATTTTTCTTCATCCTGATATTGGTTAACAATACCTATTAAAACTGCAGTTTCGTAATCTGTTTTTTTAGGTTCTATCATATATTTTGTAGCAATTTAAAGGTTTTGCAGAGATTCTTATTTTTAATTTCAACGCTAAAACCTCTATCAATTGAAAATTGTTTTTAGTGGGATTCTTAATTCCGGGAAAAGTTTACCAACAACTTCCTCCTGACCTTCAGATTCATTAAACAAACCTAAGGAATAGTATTTTCCGTTCTCAAGACAGAAAATTTCAATGGTGTGTGTTGCCGGATTAGCAATCCAGTATTCTTTGACCTTATTTTCTTCGTAAAGGTTGAACTTTTCGTTGTAGTCTTTTTTGGCCGTGCTGTCTGAAAGTATTTCGACGATAAGGTCAGGTGCGCCTAAACATCCTGCATCATCCAATTTATCAAGGTCGCAAATCACGCAGATATCAGGTTGTACGACGGTATTTATTTCTTTATTGGCTTGTCCTTTGTTTTTAATTAGTCTTACATCAAATGGTGATGAATAAACTTCACAGGTGCCAGATTCTAAATAATTAAAGAATTTATTAAAAATGGCTCCTTCTACTTTTTGGTGTATACGCCTTGGAGCCGGACTCATCTTATATAACCAACCTTTTATCAATTCTACTCGCTCACTGAACTGCCAGGTGAGATAGTCCGCATAGGTGTATTGCTTGGAAGGGTCTAAAGTTGATATGTCAGTAACTTTTTTCATTATACCTCAGATGCGGGTTTATACAAATATAGTGTTTTTAGTGTTTTAATAGAAAAGTAAAATGATGTCTTCAATTCAGGTTTTCAAAAGAGAAATCTTATCGTATCAGTATTCAAGCCTTAGTTTACAGGCTGAAAAGTGATAATACTGTCATGCTATTTAGTAATTTTTCTTCTTTTCTTTCTCATATAAGTCTGCTACCTTTTCGAGTTCTTCATACCAGTCTTCTCCAAACTTTCTGATCAAAGCATTTTTTGTAAACTTGTATACAGGCGTTTGTAACGCCTGGCCCAAGCTACATGCCGGTGAGCAAATGTCCCATCTGTGATAATTGATTGCTTTAAATTTTGATAGTTTTTGAACACGAATAGGGTATAACTCACAGGAAACCGGTTTTTTGAAATCAATTTTTCCTGCCCGGTAAGCTTTTTCAATCCCACAAAGCGCCACGCTTTTGTCATCAAAAGTAACATAGGCACATTCTTTTCCATTAACCAAGGGTGTTTCTAAACCTTCAAAGTCTGAAACCACGTAAGTCCCTTGCTCTTCAATAGCCTGTTGACCTTCAGGGCGCAAAAAGGGCTTTACTTTAGGATATATCCTTTGCAGGATCTCTTTTTCATTCTCCTCAACAGGCGCTCCTGCTTCACCCGCAACACAACATTCGCCTTTGCATGCAGACAGATTGCAGGTAAAATCTTCATCAAAAATCTCCTCTGAAACTAAAGTATCTTGTATTTGAAACATATTGCAAAGGTACAAAAAGACTTTTTAGATGATGTATTTTTGAAAGCTATCCTCTGCGTTGCATTTTTTATAAGAAAGCTATTGATAATTAGGTTGTTAAAAAATAACATATGCTTAACGAATCAAGGTATAGGAACTTATTGTTATACTAAAATTTAGAACTATTTTTGCCGGCCAAAATTTTTAGAAATGAATATAAATTTTAAAGAGATTTTTACCGCAGGAATGATCCTGTTTGCTGTGATAGATATTTTAGGCAGTATACCTATTATTGTCGACCTACGAAAAAAAGTTGGTCATATACAAAGCGAAAAGGCCTCAATCGTAGCTACAATTCTAATGATTGTTTTTCTGTTTATTGGTGAAGAAATGCTAAAATTAATCGGTATAGACGTGAATTCTTTTGCAGTTGCCGGTGCTTTTATCATTTTTTTTCTGGCCATTGAAATGATTCTTGGTATTCAATTGTACAAAGATGACGCGCCCGAAACCGCTGCTATTGTACCATTAGCATTTCCTCTAATAGCCGGCGCCGGGACGATGACCACTTTATTGTCGCTTAAGTCTGAATTTGAAACCATCAACATAATTATTGCTATAGTTATTAATGTCATTATCGTTTACGCCGTCTTGAAATCTTCCAAAAAGCTCGAGCGCATTTTTGGCAAACAAGGTATTATTGTTTTAAGAAAAATATTTGGTGTTGTATTACTGGCGATTGCTGTAAAACTATTTGCTACGAACATTACGCATTTGCTTTAAAAAGATCTTGATTTAATAAACACTTCCAAGTAATTTTCAAAAATCATAGTGATTGATATGGCATGATTTAAAAACACCCACCCAAACCCTTCCTTACCGAACTAAATTCTGCACAGGCTAAGGGAGGGCATTAAAGTTAATTAAATCTAAAGCTTCAAATAGAAATCCTTTACCAAATTTTTATAAGCCTCGGTATAATCATGTCTTGCCTTTTCAATAATAAGCTCATCCGTTTTTAAAGGTTTCGATTGAAAACTGAACTGTATTAGACTTCTTTTAAAACCTGCACTCTCATGACCCTTGACCTGAGTTATTTTAAACGGAAAAAGATGAAAATTTTTAGCCTTGCTGATAAAATCCTCTTGATCTGAAAATGGAATAATCGTTGAAAACTGCCCCTTTTCAGACAAGAGCTTAGACACCGAATGCAGTAAATTTTCGTAGGTTAAAAGCTGATGCTGACGCGCTACTGTTCTTTTGTTTAAAGATTCTTTGGTGTTTCTTTCAAAAAACGGTGGATTGCTGATGATCAAATCATATTTTAAATCGGGTTCATCTGCCAGTTCCTTTATATCACCGTGATAGCAAAACAGGCGGTCGTTCCATGCAGAATTTTCAAAATTCAACACACATTCTTCATAGGCATCCGGATTGACCTCTACGGCATCTATTTGTTCTGCTGCGCTTCGCTGTGCCATTATTAAACTGATAAGACCGGTTCCTGCACCGATGTCTAAAATGGTATAAGGCCTAAAATCCAAATCAGTCCACGCCGCTAACAACACGCCATCTGTACCCACTTTATGACCGGATTGTGAATGTTGGATGGAAAATTGTTTGAAGTGAAAGGGATGCATTTATTATATTTGGTTATAAAAGATTTTTTATTAACTTTGTATAATAGTGCTTTGGGCAACGTATTTTCAATTTTTTAATTTTATAGCGAAAATACCAAACCTAAAGCTTTTTTTATTTAAATCAATGAGAAAAAGTACAGCAATATTAGTTGATGGTGGATTTTTTCTAAAAAGATACCGCTCAATTCATAAGGTAAAAAAATTAGATCCAGTCAAAACAGCAAACGATTTATGGCAAATGTGTATAAGTCATCTTAATCAAAAAGGTGAAAATTACAGTTTGTACCGTATATTTTATTACGATTGTTTACCATATAATAAAAAACAACATAACCCAATAAACGGAAAATCAGTTGATTTTTCAAAAACTGAACAATTTGAATTTCAAAATTCTTTTTTTGAAGAATTAAAGAAAAAAAGAAAAGTTGCACTTCGTCTTGGAGTTTTGGAAGACAGAAAGAGATGGATAATTAAATCATCTAAAACAAAAGAGCTTTTAAGTAAAAAAATTTCAATCGATGATCTAACAGAAGAAGATGTTCAGTTTGATTTCAATCAAAAAAGAGTTGATATTAAAATAGGTTTAGATATAGCATCAATAACACTAAAACAACAAGTTCAACAAATTATTCTGATTTCAGGAGATAGTGATTTTGTGCCAGCAGCAAAGCTTGCTCGGCGTGAAGGAATAGATTTTCTGTTAGACCCAATGTGGAATCCTATTAAACCTCATCTTTTTGAACACATAGATGGTTTGTCTTCTAAAATAAGAAAGCCTCAAAATTATAGATAACAGATACAATATTAACCAAAATTTAAACCCCACTCCCCTGCATCACTTCTATAAAACCCTTACTTTTACGGTAGTGATTTTCCAGGATGATCAACAAACGGCTTTTAATCAAAAACCTGCTTGCCCATAATGACGAAAACAGCTTTTACGACAAAAAGCTAAAACTAGACTTTGGCAGCAGAGAAGGCAAGGCCAAATTTCTGAAGCACGTTTGCGCGATGAGCAATTCCAATCCGGATAACAATTCCTATCTGGTCATTGGCGTGAGGGACGAAGACAATGCCATTGTTGGTGTAGATTTTTTTGATGATTCCAAAATTCAAAATCTGGTCAATGCCTATCTAGACCACCCGCCAATTATCACTTACGAAAACATTCCATTCCCGCATTTACCCGCAGATAGAGTTGTAGGTTTGGTTACCATCAGGCCTAAGAACGACAATAGTATTTGTGCTTTAAGGCGAAACATCTGGAAGTATTACGGCGGTTCAGTTTTTATGCGTGAAGGCAGCATCAGCAAACCCAAAGTTTTCGATATTGAAATAAAAGACACTAATTCTGAACTCGTTAAGGCTATTGAAAGCCATTCCAGAAACACCATCAAACTCACTCTGGACAGCGTGTTTGCGTTTATGGAAAATGCCAGGGATTTTAACCCGAACTACAAAGTTTTCAATGAATATTTTGTGTTATGCTGGGCGGGTAAAACACAAAAAGTTAACAAAAAAACTTACTATTCCCGAGTCAATATTGAATTGATCAATGAGCAGGTCAAACTCTTCTATTCCGATCAGGATGAAGTAGAAATTGAAGTCAGTGAAAACGAATTTAAAATTCTAGAATACATTCAACTTGGTCTTCACGGCGAATATTATTATTATCCTTTAGAAAAAACCAGTATTCATTTTAAAGACAATATGAGTTATGACATAAACAATGAATTGGTTTTTCAGCCGCCGCGTTTCAATCCTAAAACCCTCAGACACTACTTGAATTCTAATGATTTTTTATTAAAGAAAATTGCCAAAAAATATAAACTAACCGCACAGGAGAAATTAGAATTAACCTCATTGCCGTACGTGTATTTAATTGGTTATCTTAATGGTTTTGATGAAGCGATTGAAAAATTAGATACAGCAAAACCCTATTTGAAAGCAGAAAGTAAAACAGCTTATCGAAAATACAAAGATGCCATGCGTATATTGCGAAAGATAAAATACAACTAATATGAGCAGAACACTTGTTATAGGAGATATTCACGGAGGCTTAAAAGCGCTGAAAGAAGTTTTAGATAAAGCAAAAGTAACTCAGGAAGATGTCCTGATCTTTCTAGGTGATTATGTTGATGGCTGGAGTGATAGCGCCAGAACCCTTGACTTTTTGATAGATCTCAAACAATCTCACCATTGTATCATTCTAAAAGGCAATCACGATGAACTTATTTTGAACTGGCTTAAAACCGGGAAAACTAATCCAAAATGGCTACAACATGGGGGAAAAAGTACATTAGAAGCCTATAAAAACTGCAATAAAACCCATAAAAAACTACATGCCCGTTTTATTGAAAATTTACCTCACTATTATGTAGACGACCTGAATCGGCTTTATGTCCATGCCGGATTTGCCAACTTACACGGGCCGGATTATGAGTTTTATGAAAACACAGTGTATTGGGACAGAACACTTTGGGAAATGGCTTTGGCCACAGACCCAAACCTGAGTAATGATGACCCAAAATATCCTGTACGCTTAAAACTGTTTAAAGAGATCTACATCGGTCACACCCCAACAAACCGTTTTGGCAAACACACCCCTATGCAAGCTCGAAATGTTTACAACATCGATACGGCAGCTGCTTACAAAGGTCCTTTAACGATTTTTGATGTAGACACTAAAGAATATTGGCAAAGTACACCGGTTCATGAACTGTATCCTGGGGAGAATGGGAGGAATTAGTTGATTTGAAAATTTGAAGATTTGAAGATTTGCTAATTTGATAATGATTTGATGTGGTAATATGTTAATGTATCAATGTGATAGTTTGAAAACTGATTTAGTTTAATTACCATATTAATTTGTGTTAGACATTTCTTCTGCCATCAAAAAAGCATTATAAGCGTTTACAATTTTGCCTGATATTGAAAGTGAGCTAAAAGGTTTAACAATCTCTTCATCATTGTCTTTAGTAATTGTAACATCTACATCATACTTAGTTCCCGAATCCATCAGAATCTGTTTGACTTGTGATGCACTTAAATCCGGAAAATATGCTCTTATTAAAATAGCCACTACTGTTACGACAGGAGCTGCATAAGACGTACCACCACTTGTAGTAAAGTATTTATTATCTGGTAAAAAAGTTGATATTTTTGTACTTGGTGCAAAAATATCAACAGTGTTTTGGCCGTAGTTAGAACTATCGTCAACTATTCCATCCTTGATTTGATCTGTACTAGCAGCTACTGTAATCACATTACTAACAATCTCATTATTACTATTGTCTGTATCATTGGGGTATCTAGTTTCAATATCTAAATCCAAATTTTCATTGCCAGCAGATTTGACGATAAGTACATCGTGTTTTTCTGCATATATTAAGGCATCATCTACAAATTTATTATGTATAGAAAATGATTTTGTTTGGCTTAAATTTATCACTTTTGCACCATTGTCTACTGCATATCTAATTGCTAAAGCTGTGTCTTTGTCTGTTGGGTCTCCAATACCCGTTATGACTATTGGCATAATACCATAAGAAAAATTATTACTATTAATAAATTTTGAAAGTCCATTTACAACAACACCTGAAACTTTTGTGCTATGGTCTATAGAGTTAGCTTTTCCTGATATTTTAGGACTGCCATAGTCTCTGTCGTTTATATCGTTTTGGTCATCACCTACAAGCTCTCTATTATCATATTCTAAATTCATGCAGATATCTAAAGATTTTTGCTTATAATTTAAATAGTCAATAAACTCATTATAAGGAAAACCTGTATCATAATAATATTTCACATAGGCAATACATTGTTTTAAGTACTCGCTTGAAGTTTCTAAATTTTCTAAATCTTCTTGTTTTATAACTTCAAGATTAAAAGAATCCTTCAAAACATTGTAAATTTCTGTATAATTGGATTCTTGGTCAGCGTAAGGTTTTATTTTTTCTTTGAGGGATTTAATGGTCTCATCATAAGAAGATTTAACATCTTCGTAATCAAATAAAATTTTACCCTTTTTATAAAGTCTATTTAATTTTCTTTCAGAGAAATTTATCAAAATCCGGGTTTTCTCCATAAGCGTATAATCCAGACTTTCACCATTACTTTTCTGAGCAATAAAATTCCAACCATTTAAATCATCCACATATCCATTGCCATCATCATCTATATTATTATTTGGTATTTCATCTTTATTTGTCCAAATCAAATTATCGAAAGCTTGATGGTCGATGTCTATGTCAGTGTCTATAAAAGATACGATTACTTTCTTTCCAGCTTTTATATTGTTTTTATTGATATAATCATAAACACCTTTCAGATTTATGCTTGGTAAAGTATCAGATGATTCATTTATCCACCAATCATTTATACTGTTAATATTTTTATTCTCTTGGGCGACAACGATTTTAAATAATAAGCATAGTACTAATGTAAAATTTATCTTCATCTAGAATATATTTAATAAAAATGCAATCTAATAACAATTTAGATTGCATTTTAACTTTAAAATAATTTAATAACCTGTATTGGCTAATCGTCAGATGGCTGTAGGATGACAATTGGCTTAGGAATTGATGGAGGAGGTGTGCTTGGTTTAGGCTCTTTTGGCTTATCGTCACCACCTCCTGGATCATCACCAGCGTTTCCTCCGTAAATTAATCCTTTTGATTTAATCTCATAACTTTTAAAATTTGAAATTGATTTCATAATATAACATTTTAAATTAATAACTGCAATATAAAACCATATTTATTACAAATCGAAAACAGCATAATGAAACAATACTGATTTTTAAAAAAACGTGCATTTTACTTTTGTCTAAGTTTTTCTATAAAATCAGAAGGATTCAAATTAGTTTTAGCTTTAAAAGCTTTTGCAAAAGGTTCAGAGTTTTTAAATCCAACTTCCTTTGCCATTGCTATAACCGAATATTTTACAAACTTTTTATCATTCCTTATTTTTTTTAATGCCAGTTCAATGCGTAAGTCATTTATATAATTTCTAAAACTCTTATTACGGTAATGTTTTATAATTCTGCCTAAATAGTTTGCATTAGTTCCTAATTCTTTAGCTAATTTGGTAGCAGTAATATTCTTTTTAGTATAGTGTTTCTTTTGCTCAAAAATATCTAGTTTTTCAAGAATGATATCTACCACCGATTGCTCAATTCCAATTTCACATTTATTTGACCTAATATCCTTCGAATCTTGTTCAGAAATAATTTGCATTTTTGAAAATCGATCTAATAATGCATCAAATCTTCTTTGATATTGCTTCTTTAGCCGCCTACGCCTTAAAAACTCTGTGACTAATACAATAAAAGTAATACTAAAACCAATAGAAATAATTGTAATCGTCTTGTTTGAGCTATTTAATTTTTGACTTAGTTCTTTTTTTTCATTGATTAACTTAGGTCGATCAATTTTATTGACCAATTCTTCTGAAATGTAGGCATAATTGTCATGTGCAATACTATCGAACTTTAATAGTCGCTCAACATAGTACAGTTGTTTCTTTATGTTATTTTTAGACTTATAGTGATTTCTTAATAGAGTATAACCAGGACGCACAGCAAGATAAATACTACCTAGCATACTATATATACTATCCATTTTTTCTAAACTTTTAATCCCATTATTATAATCTCCTAGTTTATATTCAGACATTCCTTTAATGTAGTAAGCAATAGCCACATTCTTTGGGTTATTATTTTCCAATAGTAAAGGAATAGAAGATTCAGCACTATCAATTGCTTGTTTGTATTGCTTTCTATCATAATGAACTTCCGCAGCATTTAATGTAAACTCATTAAGATATTTTTTTGCCCAATCACGACCTCTAAATTTTTGAACCTCATTATTAATCAAAGTCGCTGAATCTAACTTATTGTTCAACCTATAAGAATTAGATAATAAGTGAAGAGTATGCAAATGAGATACACCTGATTTTTCGTCAATAGAATCTAAAGATTTGCCCTTCACTAAACTCGAAGTGTATCTCAAGCTAGTTTTAAAATCAATTAGTGCTTCTTTATGTCTTCCTATTTTTTCTTTAATAATGCCCAAGCTTGTTATTGATTTATCCAAATAATCTAAATCATTTAAATCTATTGCGTAATGATAAGCTTTAACATGAGAACTGAGTGCTTTTTTAAATTCTCTTTGACTATTAAAAATACTACCCTTATCAAAGTGTGCACTCCAGAGCCAATTATAAGCTCCTATTTTTTCTGAATATTTAATAAGACTGTCTAAAAACGGTAATGAATTTTCTCTCTCATAGGTAGAGATTATATAATAGGCAGTAGCAATGTTTAAGGTATCATTTTCTTTATAAGCCTTATTGAGATACTCAAATGCGTATAAATTTTGAAGAGAGTCGTCCTGACCTGCATTGTAATATGAATTGTAAAGGTCTTCATAGCTTTTATTTTTCAATGAATCAACTCTTTCTACTTGTAGTTTCTTTTGGGCATTAACCTTAGAAAGGATTAAGACAGACAAAGAAAGATAAGCAATATGCTTAGTCAATTTCATAAAAAATATATTAACGAATAATTAATAAACAAATTAAGACAAAATCAAACAAATAGCTACATTTTTTTTAAAAATCAGCACTTGTTTTTTTAAAAATCAGTATAACTTGATTTTTTTGAGTTAAAGTTTCTTTGAATATTTGGATAGTACTTTGTTTACTTTTAAAGAAATAGTCTTAAATAAAAGTTTAGTAATGATTTTAAGAAAATTACTCATTAAAAACAGAATTTATATTGACTCGGATGAATTTCACTTACAATACAAAAGCCATCCATTTTATAATACTCTTCAGGCAATGACTGATGTGTTGGATTACTTTAATATTGAAAATATTTCCGCTAAACTTAAGTTCAATAAAAAAATATTTCACAAACTACCTAAGACTACCATTGTACAGATAAAAAAAAATAAAAACGATGAACTTGTTCTTTTAGAAAAAAGCAGAAATAAAAAATATCATTTAACTTTCTGGGATAACAGAAAGGAAACAGTTTCAGAAAATGATTTACTAGGCTTTTTAACAGGTATTATATTAATAGTAGATGACGATAAATCAAAAAAAAGTAAAATTACCGTTAGAAACGCACTAAATAATTTGTCTTTTTTAATATTTATTACAAGTTCTTTTTCTTTTATATATCTTTTAAATTTAAATTTAGATTATTTTATTCCTCTTGTTACTTCAATTATTGGTTCAATAATTAGTATTTTGATTGTTAGAAAAGAATTTGGATATAAGGATGATTTTGTAAATGCAATTTGTATAGGTAATTCGAAAAATAAAGACTGTGATGCCGTTTTAAATTCCAAAGGAGCAAACCTAACTAAAGATATTAAACTAAGTGACCTTGCAATTGTTTTTTTTATTGGCTCATTGCTTAATGTTGTCTTGATACAAATACAACAACTTGACCTAAGAATCGTTTATTTAATTAACATTCTTACATTGCCTGCCACAATTTACTCTATTATTTACCAGGCTTTTATAGTTAAAAAGTGGTGTTTGTTATGTTTAAGTTTAATACTATTGATATGGCTTAATGTTTTCTTTTTTGTTTTTTTTATTTTAAGAAAAACTAATTTTGATTTTATACCTCAAGAATGGCTTACAATGCTTATTTGCTTTTCGTCTGTATTCTTATCTTGGGTTTTATTAAAACCTGTATTTTTATCACAGAATGAAAATAAAAAGCTGAAATATAAGTTTTTAAAATTCAAAAGAAACTTCAAGATTTTTATAGGTAGTTTGACCTCAAATAAAAATATTTCAACTTATATATCTAATGTTAACGAAATTATTTTAGGTAATGTAAATACTAATTTTGAGATAGTAGTAGTTACAAATCCATTATGCAGTCATTGTAAAACTATGCATAATCTGATAGAGGATATTTTAAAACTTTTTAATCAAAAAGTTAAAATCGTAATAAGATTTAATATAGATATTGAGAATAAAAATAATGATGCTTTAAAAATATGTCTTAATCTCAATTATCTTTATCATAACAGCTCTAATGAATTTTTTCTAGATGCATTGAGAAATGCCTATACACAAAAACCCTCCATTTGGTTGCAAAAATGGGAAAGCAACAATACTGATATCAACCAATACTATAACTTACTTGAGAGGCAAAAAAGATGGTGCAGAAACTATAAAGTAAATTTTACACCACAAATTCTAATTAATGGATATCTATTCCCAAAAGAATACGAAAGGACTGATCTATTGTATTTTATAGATGAGCTGGTTGATTATAAATTTTAGGAATTTAAAGATTATGTTTTATAAAATTATCGCGATAGATAGACATAAAAAGTGAGTGTCTTTAAATGTTCACTAAACATTAATTTAAAAAACAAAAATAAATGAAAAATCAAATTTTAAAATTAGGCGAAGTTCAAATACTGAACAGAGAACAAAAAATAAGCATTCATGGAGGAAGAACATTAAGGTCGTCTCTGGGTTTTACTGATTCCGGAATGTGTGAACATGCCTGCGAGACAGACTCAGACTGTGGCATGGATGTAGGAGGAAATCAAAGAAAGTGTAAAACAGAAACTTGTGATAGTGCTCCTACAAGAATGTGTTTTAATAGCTAAGTATAAATAATTATTAAAATAAAACTACGAGCTTTAAAAATGTTCTGAAATGCGAAGTGAGTTGAACAATTATTTTAAACTAAATTTTTACATATGAAAACTAAATTTTTAATTATTTTGTCAGTTTTATTCTTTATTTCATGTGATGATGATAATGCAGAAGTTAATGATATAGATAGTTTTGTTAAATCATCAAATACAATAATTACAATTCCTAAGAGTGAATTATTGGATTTTGATTCAGCTTTCGAAAGAGAAATGGGTGTTTTTAATTTAGAATTAGATGTCTCTAGAGAAGCATATTTAGATGTAAATCAGAACAAATTGTTTATACCAATCTTGGAAGGCTACTTAATTGAAAATGAACTGCAATCAAAATCAGATAATAAACCTAAAATCAAAGAAGTAGGCGCGGGTATAAAATTTAAAATTGCAAGAAAAGAGCCGTCAAGTAATCCTAACAGATGCCAAGGTGGATGTAAATGCGGTGTTGGATTTAGGTGTGGTTCAACAAAGTATATTTATGTTAAATCAAATAATTTGGAAGAGTTTGATTATCAAACAAGAGAAGCAGTTGCAAGGCAATTTATAGATACAGAAAATGATTTTTATATATTTGAATTTACAACTACAGGTATTGACTGGAATTTTTTAAATAATGAATAAATCATTTATAAATATAATATGCTGGACTTTTTTTATGTCCAGCATATTAATTTCTTGTGGATCAGCGGTTAAATTAATTACTGGCATACCTAAATTGAATGTCTATTCTCAAGAAGAAATAGACGGTAATATTGCAGTATTACCAAAGGCCGATAATGTATTCGATGCGCAACTCAGTGCTGGACTTTACGAAACAGAAATAAAAAACTTCATTTATATGTCAATTCCTTACAAGACATACGTTTATGATAGCGATGATTCGCTACTTTGCATAAGAGGTAATAATTATTGTACCATAGATCAGCTCAATGAAATGATGGAATTAAGTATAGCAGAAAAATATGAAAGATGTAATACAGAAACTAAAGACGCAGATATAGAGGATTATCTAGGTAATTTTGAAGTTATCCTGAAAAAACTAAATATTAGTCCTAAATTAAATTTTAAAAATACTGATTACAAAGTTTTGGTATTTATGAATACAGATATTTCAAAAGGACAAATTATAGATGATTGGAGCTATATTTACTCTTCATTGGATGAGGAAAATTTACTTTTTATAAGAGTGTGGACGGATTTGAATGTAAACTGGGGTTTAAATAAAAGCAAAAAAGCGAAATTCAAAGTAAGGAGAGTTAAGAACAGTAAAGGAGAATACGAAATGACTTTAAAGAGCCTTCCATATAAAAATTAATAAACAATTTGAGTCAATGAGTTAGTCCACGTTAATCATTATTTTTTTGTTATTCAATTTATTCTAAACTTATTGTTACTTAAAAACCGTATTGTCTATTTTTTAGAAATAATTTAAACGCGACAAAAAACATTAGAACTGTATTTTAATAATTTATAACTCAAAAAAATATTAAAGCTTTTTATTTTATGAAAATATATTTCTTTATAATCACCTTTTTTTTATTTTTATCTTGCACGAAAGATACCTACGAAAAAAAGGAACTAACAGTTAATTTAACACAAATTTTAAACAAGGATATTGCTTTTGATGAAAGGTACTCAATAATACCAATCTCAACAATTAAAGACCAATATCCAGATTATTACAAGAACCTCTTGGCCAAATATCATTCAAATGAATTTGATGATCTAATCATATCTACTTTCAATACTAATACCAAAAACTTTCACTATCATTTGTTTAAAGACGGATTTATTACTAAAAATGAATTTGAAGCTCTCAATGTAGATACATTTTTATATAAAAATACTATTAAACAAGCACAATTAAATGTTGCTGGCATTAACAAGGACGGAAAACAAATATTAATAGCAGATATTAACAATAATTTTGATTTTTCAGATGATAAGTCCTTTTATTTCGAAGATGATTTTAGATTTGGGGCAAGGGATTTAAACGTAATTGATACTCTGCCTTTACTAGAATTTAATTATTGGGATATAGAAAAAAGTGAAATTCTTAAATTTAGCAGAAAAGTTAAAATATATCCAAATTCTAGATATAAGTTTTTTTACCCAACAGATGATGAAATACTAGATAAATCCAGACTGTTAATTTCTTTAGAGGACTTTTGGCATGGCGAAGTAAATGTAAATGATTATAAATTTGATGTTGCTGCTCAGGGGTTTAATTCAAAATATCTGAAAATATATATAAAACCAAAAGATCAAGATTTTAATGCGGATAGTTACAAAGTAAACTACAACTATTCATACAATCTAAATGATACAATTGCATTCAATGAAAAACTATTTATTATTGATAGTATTAGTAACAATTTTTCACAACTTCACATAAAAGGTATTGATTTCAATTTTCTCGAGTTTAAGTCAGACAAACCTGGGTATATTATAAATAACTTCAAATTAAAAGGTATCAACGGAGAAGTTGATGACCTATACAATTTAATAGATAAAAATAAATATACTCTTTTAGATTTTTGGGGAACCTGGTGTAAACCTTGTCTGGAATTAACTCCTGAACTTAAAAATATTCAAAAAAGTAATAGACAAAAATTAGATCTGGTTAGCATAGCTTTTGACGATGATACAACGGTTGTCAAAGATTATATTAACAAAAACCTTTTGGAGTGGCCCCATTTCTTTGAGAACAGAAAAAATAGAAAAATCACTAAAAAACTTTCGGTTAAGGAATTTCCCTCTTTTTTTCTATTGAACCAAGATGGTAAGATAGTTTACAGAGGTATAGGTAAAGAGGGTTTAAAGGCAATTGAATCACATATTGAAAAATTATGATATATAATCATTTATTAATGATAAGATCAAATTGTTATAAAAAGTACTCTAAAAGTAAATTATATAATACCTCTATAAAATCGGACCATTGTTTAAGTTGAAAATTTATTAACTTTAAACAATGAACAAAATGAGAAAAAACCGCCGTAAATTCACCTCAGAATTTAAATCAAAAGTAGCTATAGAGGCCTTAAAAGAGCGTTATAGTTTATCGGAACTAGCGGAGCGCTTTGAATTGCACCCAAACCAGATTAGTCAATGGAAACAAGAATTTCTAGAAAAATCTAAGGATATTTTTGATAAAAAATCACCTAAATCCAAAGAGGAACAAGTTGACTTGGATAAGCTCTATGCTAAAATTGGTAAGCTAGAAGTAGAGCGTGACTATTTAAAAAAAAACTTGAAGAAGTTGGATCTACTGGGATGAAAAAAGAATTGATTTTAAACAATAAGAATTCTTCATTGAGTGTTCGCAAACAATGTGAACTGATGAATATATCAAGGAGTAGTCTTTATTATAAACATTTGGGAGAGAAACCGGAAAACCTTGAGATCATGCGAATTATGGACAAACATATCTTAGAAGAACCAACAGCTGGTGTGTTAACTATGAAGTCTATGCTATTAGATCAAGGAATAAAAGCAGGCTATGAACGTGTAAGACGATTGATGCGTAAAGCAAATATACGCCCCATCTATCCTCGTCGTCATTTAACCGTATTAGGAGAGAAAAAATACGTACATCCTTATCTTTTAAAGAATTTAGAGATTACCCGCGCAAACCAGGTCTGGGAGATAGACATCACCTACATTCCCATGGAAAAAGGATTCATGTATCTCACTGCGATAATTGATGTTTATAGTCGCGGTATAATGGCTTGGGGACTCTCTAATACTTTAGATGCCCAAGCCAGCTTAGAAGTTGTAAAGCAGGCTATTAATAAAAATGGTAAACCTGAAATACTAAATTCCGACCAAGGCAGTCAATTTAGCTGTATAGAATACATTGACTTGCTCCAAAAAGAGAACATCAAAATTAGCATGGACGGAAAAGGAAGAGCTTTAGATAATATCTATATAGAAAGGTTTTGGAGAACTATTAAGTATCAGCACATCTATTTAAACCCAGCAGAGGACGGAATTACTTTATACAGAGGAATAAAAAAATGGATGGAAAGATATCACAATAGAAACCATCAAGGTATAAACGAAAAACCAATAGAAAAGTATAAAAATGCAGCTTAAAAATTCAACTAAGAAACAACGGATAATGGTCTAAACTAATCGAGGTATTTTGCCCCAACAATAAAGGCATTAGAATATGTAATGAAAATTTGATAAATACCTCCTATTTTTTTAAAAATCAGCACTCGTTTTTTTAAAAAACCGCGTGAATTGATTTTTATTAGCTAAAGTTTCTTTTAATATTTGAAATCGAAATTTGTTGCAACGTTTTCAAGCGGTAACCGAAAAGCTTAGAGAGTAGGTTTAATTTAATATTTATTTTATGAAAAAATTAGAGAGTAAACAAATGAAATTGATTTCCGGAGGTATGTTTTTAGCATGCGAAGAACCAACAGAGTTTAGAAATCCAGATGGTTCTACTACATGTGATGTGCATTATGACCATAATGAAAATGGTAAAGTAGACAATGGTGAATGTGTTGAAATAGTTAAATGTTAAATGTTATGAATAAATTAGAAAATTTTAGGGAATTTAAAATTCAAAAAACCAGCGCAATTTACGGTCAAGCTGAAATACCAACCGAGCATAGAATTAGTAAGTGCGAAATCCAACACGATGTATGGTGTGATAATGATAATGATGCTAAATTAAGTGTTGGCGATACAATATGTAAGACTTATATCGAACACTGCGAAATTTAATTTACTTAATTGAAAGGTCTAAAAATTTTAAATCTTTAGACCTTTTCTTTTACCACGATGAAAAATAAATTAGTAATAATTGTTTTAACTATATTTGCTTGTACTAGTTCTGATAGAAAAGATAAGCTATTAAAAGAAAACTTGTCATCTGTTATTAAAGAGTTAGAAATAATGGTTGATAATGATAGAAAGTACAGGGGTAAATTTAGTTTAAGCAACGATTCAATTTACGAGTTGCAATTGGATTTAGATACCAAAAACACCTTGAAATTAATAGAAATAACAAATCAATATGGGTTTCCGAATGTTGATAGAATTGGTGTACCATTGCCAGCATGGCTGATTTTTCATCACTCACCTTACGAATTTAAGGACACTGTATTACATGTAATAAATAAAGAATACGAATCTGGTAGATTGCCAAATAATGAATATCAGTTGATAAAATGGCACTTATCTGGTAGAAATGGTGCACCATTTGGTCTTGACAATGTTGAAGTTGAACAACAATGAATTGATCTTAATGTGTTATGCTTTGGATCATAAGTAGTAAATATGACATTACAACAGTTTATGTTAAAAAGTGGCTTTATTCCTTAGGGCACAAATTCAATTCTGTTAATACTGAAGATTATTCAAAATTAAATTATTTTCATTTATCCAATGAGAATTTGAAAATTAGTGTTGTAGACAATAAATCATTTGGTAAAGATTGCATAATTTGGCATAGGCGAGGCAGATTGAGACATATACCGAAAATTTTGGGTCACTCAAATCATATCTATAATTATTTAAAGAGGGAAGAGGATGCATTAATTAAGTCCATAGAATTGATCTTGAAGAATTCGGTTAATTATATTGGTTCTTTTTTAAAAGAGACTGAGAATTACAAATTAGAGAATTTATTTATTGCTAAGAGCGTAGGTTTAAAAATACCTAACACCATTGTTACAACTTCTAAGGATGATCTGATAAAATTTGTTAGCCATTTTGAGTGTGTAACAAAAGATATAAGATATCCTGTGAATTTTGAAACAGAACAAAGCTCTTATATATCAAAAGGTACAATTCAAATTTCTTTAAAAGATGTTGAATCGTTAGCAGAGGATTTTGCACCAATTTTAGTTCAAGAATTAATTAAAAAACAATTTGAAATTCGAATTTTTTTCTTAGACGAATTGTTCTATGCTATGGCTATTTTTTCTCAGAATGATGATAAAACCAAATTAGATTATCGCAATTATAACTATGATAAGCCTAACAGGTGCGTTCCTTTTGAGCTACCGAAAACTGTTTTTACTAAATTAAAGCTTTTTTTAAAGAAGGTAAACATTCGAACAGGCTCAATAGACCTTATTGTTACAACATCTGGTGATTATGTATTTCTGGAAATAAATCCCATGGGGCAACTTGATTGGTTGTCCAAAAGTTGCAACTATTATATCGAAAAAGAGATAGCACACTATTTTTCCAAATTGAATAATAATTATGAATAAAAATTTATTACCATTTACAATCCAGAAAGCCGAAAGTGTTAAGAAAAATGACAAGATATACTTGAATACTTTGTCTAAAAACTACATTGAGCTCATAGAATTAAACTCTTTTCAAAAACCAGAAAAACTTTTTAAACCTATATCGAAAATAATTTCATTTGATGAATTGTAATAAACATTTTAGATTGTTCGCAAATTGTATTCCTGTTAAAGGGTCAAATAGAAGCGTTATATGTGATTTACAAAGAAATGATGTAAAGTTTATCCCAAATGATCTATTTGACATTTTGAACTTATATTCTTCATGCACAGTAACAGAAATTAAAAAAAAGTATAATAACAAATACGATGAAATAATTAATGAGTATTTCAATTTCTTAGTTGAAAATGAGTTTATTTTTTTTACGGATTCTCTAGAATTATTTCCAAATCTTGAATTGAGTTGGAACCATCCTTACATTATTACGAATGCACTAGTTGATAGAGATTTTCATTCTGACTATTCAATATTTCGTGTTTTGAGTCAATTAGACAATTTAAATTGTGAGCATATCGAAATACGATTTTTCAACTCAACCAAAACGAATGAAATCACTAAAATTTTGGATTTTATTGATAAATCTAATTCATCTCTTCTTTCAGTAGATATTACAATGCCTTATAATGAGTCGTTAAAAGTATTCGAGCTATTAGACGAAAGTAAAAGGATACTATCCTTTAGAGTTTTTGATAGTTCATTTAATAAATTTCATGAACCAAAAGCTCCCCATAAAGGTTATATTATTTATACAAAGACTAGCATTAAGAGCAGCAGTCATTGTGGATTAATCTCAGAAAATCTTTTTGTATCAAACATTAAATTATTCACTGAAAGTTTGAGGTTTAATAGTTGTTTAAATAGAAAGATTTCCATTGATGTTAAAGGCGAAATAAGAAACTGTCCATCCATGCCAGAATCCTATGGAAATATCAAAGACACAACCTTAGAAGAAGCCATTAATAAACCAGGTTTTAAAAAATATTGGAATATTACTAAAGATGATATAGAAGTTTGCAAGGATTGTGAATTTAGGTATATATGTACAGATTGCAGAGCATACACCGAAAGAACCAAGTTTAGTGATGAAGGTTTAGATTTATCAAAACCCTTAAAATGTGGGTATAACCCTTATACAAACGAATGGGCAGAATGGAGTACTAACCCTTTAAAACAAAAAGCCATTGAATATTATAGGATGCAGGAGATTATAGATAATGATAAAAGTTAAGTTCCCTAACTACAAACAACCCGATGCCAAAGACTGCGGCCCAACCTGTTTAAAAATCATCTCTAAACATTTTGGTAAAAATATTCCCTTACAGCAGTTAAGACAACTCACACAAACTACTCGCTCAGGAAGTAGTCTTTTAAATTTGAGTGAAGCTTTTGAAGAAATAGGTTTTAGAACACTTGGCGTAAAAATCAATTTAAAAAAACTTCAAGAAGCACCTTTACCATGCATTCTTCATTGGAATAAAAACCATTATGTGGTTCTATATAGGAGCCCCTCTTCCGTCTCCCCGCAGGGAAGAAACCTTTTATTTAAATCTACCTTTGGGAGAATAGAAGGTGTCTTCTATGTCAGTGATCCCGCTCATGGGCTTTTAAAGTACAACAAAGAGGAGTTTCTAAAACACTGGATAGGCAATAACGCTACAGACCAAACAGAAGAAGGTATTGCTTTACTTTTGGAGCCAACAGCAAAATTTTATGACTCAGAATTTGAAACGGAGCAGAAAGAATTTGGTTTTAAATTTCTTTCACGATATTTATTCAAATACAAACGCTTTCTGTGGCAGCTTGTTATTGGGTTGGTAGCCTCAAGTTTATTGCAGCTTATATTTCCTTTTCTTACCCAAAGCGTCGTCGATGTTGGGATTAAGAATCAGGATATCCATTTTGTGTATTTGATTTTATTTGCTCAACTGGCTTTATTCCTTGGTCGTACAGCCATAGAAGTTATAAGGAGTTGGATTTTACTGCATTTAAGTACGCGGATAAATATTTCGTTAGTATCAGACTTTTTTATCAAGCTCATGAATTTGCCCATTGCGTTTTTTGATACCCGGATGACCGGAGATATTCTTCAGCGCATCAACGACCATAGACGTATAGAGCGTATTCTTACAACCTCTTCGCTTAATGTATTGTTTTCTATGGTCAATCTGGTGGTGTTTAGTTTAGTGTTAGCCTATTACAATTTTTTGCTTTTTGGGATCTTTTTGTTAGGTAGCTTTTTATATTTCCTATGGATTGTCATTTTTCTTAAAAAACGTCGGGATCTGGATTATAAGCGGTTTTCAGAAGTCAGCCAGGAACAGAGTAAAGTCATTGAGCTCATTAACGGTATGCAGGAAATTAAACTCCACAATGCAGAAAAACAAAAACGTTGGTCATGGGAGTTTGTTCAAGCTAGGTTGTTTAAAGTCTCTATAGAAGGTCTGGCTTTAGAGCAATACCAAAGTGTGGGTTCTGGATTCATCAATGAGGTTAAGAATATTTTAATCACTGTATTGTCGGCTAAATTGGTCATAGACGGAGAAATCACCTTAGGAATGATGTTGGCCATCAGTTATATCGTGGGACAACTCAATTCGCCTATTGCACAACTTATTAATTTTATCAGAGAGGTTCAGGATGCCAGAATTTCTTTAGACCGATTGTCTGAAATCCATAACAAAGAAGAAGAAGAACAGCACGCCAATCAAAAACTATCTGATATTCCGAGTCAATCTGATTTTCAACTTTCAAAAGTATCGTTTAGATACATCGGTTCAGATCAACTGGTGTTAAAAGATTTAGGGCTAAGCATTCCTGCAAAAAAGGTAACTGCTATTGTCGGTGTAAGTGGCAGTGGCAAAACTACCCTTATGAAGCTTCTATTAAAGTTTTATGACCCTATTGTAGGTGGTATTAAGTTGGGGAATTATGACCTTAAAAATATTTCACAAAAAGCCTGGAGAGAGCAATGCGGTGTGGTGATGCAAGAAGGCTATATATTTAATGATACCATCGCCAACAATATTGCCGTTGGAGAAGATTATGTAGATAAAGAAAAATTAGCTCACGCCGTAGATGTGGCCAATATTAAAGAGTTTATAGAGGACTTACCATTATCTTATAATACCAAAATAGGCATGGAAGGTGTGGGCATGAGTACAGGTCAAAAACAGCGGTTATTAATTGCCAGAGCAGTATATAAAAACCCCAACTTTTTATTTTTTGATGAGGCCACTTCGGCATTGGATGCCAATAATGAAAAGGTCATTATGGAAAAGTTGAATAGGTTTTTTGAAAACAAAACCATAGTCGTCATAGCTCATCGCTTAAGTACGGTAAAAAATGCTCATCAAATTGTAGTCCTTGAAAAAGGAAGAATAGCAGAAGTTGGTAATCATAAAGAATTGGTTGCACAAAAAGGAAATTATTATGAACTGGTTAAAAATCAACTGGAGTTAGGGAAGTAAAGCCCATCCTCAATCCTTCCCTAAGGGAAGGAAGCCTTAAATATGGAAAATAACACATTAGATAAAATAGATTTACGAAGTGAGGAAGTTCAGGAAATTCTCACTAAAGTGCCACATTGGATGATCCGTTGGGGAAATGTGCTCTTTCTGGGATTGATTCTTATGATTTTAAGTATATCCTGGTTTGTAAAATATCCGGATATCATTGTTTCAGAAGCTATCATTACAACCAAAATTCCACCGCAAAAAATGATGGCACGGTCAAGTGGAAAATTTGATACCATCTTTGTGAAAGATAACGAAAAGGTTGAAAACAATCAGCTTATCGCCATACTTGAAAATCCTGCCAACTATAAAGACATTTTAAAACTTGAGGAAATTTCAAAATCAATTTATTTGCAGAATGATAGCATTTATTTTCCTCTGGAAGACATTCCTGCTGTATTTAATCTCGGCGAAGTAGAAAACGCTTATATTCAATTTGAAAATGCATATATTGAGTATGAAGTGAACAAACAATTACAACCCTATTCTTATCAGGTTCAAGCCAATAATTATACACTTTTGGAATTAGAAACTCGTCTTAATAATCTTTATGCTCAATATGAGTTAAAGCGAAAAGAATTAAAGCTTGCAAAAAATGATTTAGAAAGAAATAAAACGCTTTTTGATAAAGGCGTGATTTCGGCACAGGATTATGAAAATAAAGAGTTGATGTATGCCCAAGCGCAGCGAGATTTTAGAAATTTTCAAACCACAATATCTCAAACCAAGCAAGCCATAAGTGATGCAGAAAATAATTTGAAAGGAACTGAAATAGGTCAAATAAAGGATGATAGAATTCTGTATAGAAAAGTTGTGCAAACCTTTAATCAATTGCAGGCAAGTATTAGAGACTGGGAATTAAGGTATGTTTTTATAGCAAATATGACTGGCAGAGTCAGTTTCTTAAACGTTTGGCATAAATCTCAAAATATCAATCAAGGAGACTTGGTGTTTACGGTAATCCCTAGCAAAACTATCAATTACGTTGCCAGATTAAATACGCCTATTCAAAATTCCGGTAAAATCAAAAAAGGCCAGAAGGTCAACATTAAACTTAACAACTATCCCGATCAGGAATTTGGGATTTTAATTGGGACCATAGATAATATTTCACTCATTCCCGACCAGGAAGGCTTTTATCGGGTAGATGTCAATTTACCTCAAACGCTCATAACTTCCTATAATGAAGAAATAGAATTCAAGCAAGAAATGACAGGCACAGCCGAAATAATTACCGAAGACCTAAGGCTTTTAGAACGGTTTTTTTACCAATTTAAAGAGTTGGTTAATAGGAATTAATTATAGAAAGTATGTCAGATCATAAATTATATCCTGAGGAGAATCGGAGGAATTGATGTGGTAGAAGATGTTCTAAAACAAACTAATCTTCCAAAAAACAATACTCAGGTAAGCCCAGAGTAAACTAAACATAATATGAACAATTGTTTCAAACTTTTTGCCTTTCCATAATTTTGAGGAGTAGCCAACGAATTGAATGATAAATCGTATCGACCAAAATAGTCCAAATCCAAGAGAAATCGTTTTGCCTAATTCTGTTTCTAAAAGTTCTGTCGGATTAAATAGACAGAGTACACCCATTAAAAGGACAACAAGTGCAATAAAAAATGTATGCACAATCATCATCTGACGATTGATCAGACTTAGAGACTCAAGTTCTGATTTCCAATTGAAATATTTTGGAAAGAAAATGTGCATTACAGCAAGCATGAGTAATAAAATTCCGATTGTTTTTAAGTGTGTTTCCATTAGTATTGACATTTAAATATTGACATGAAAGGCGTAAATTTTTTCTCGGAGATTGTTTTAAAACCGGCTTTTTCTAAACACCATCTCCAAATCTTTTTAGAGAAAAAGTGGGTAAAGCCTACCGAAAAAGCGAAAAAATTAGGCATATCTCTGAGATGTTCGACGATAATAATTTTACCACCCGGAATGCAAACCCGCTTGCACTCTTTCAAAAATGCTATTCTCTCCTCATGATCCCTTATTTCGTGAACTGCTGAAATCAAAAACACATTTGCGACTGTATTATTTTTGAGCGGTATTTTATTGGACTCAATTTTTTTGGTGCCTGGATAAGTAATACTCTTTTTCCTTGCCCGAACTATTGCAGGTTCTGTGTGTTCTTTTTCATTATAAAAATCATACACCTGTAATTTTGAATGTGGCAGTATATGCTTTATGTTGTAACTTGTTTCATCAAATCCTGCATTGATGTTTAAGTTCAGTTGCCTGTCATCATCTTTAAGCTGCATGTCTTTCAACCACTTAAAATCATAAAATCCTGAAAAATCATAGACATAAGCAGATACCAGCAATGGCATGATAAGACCGTATAAAAAGGCTACAATAATCAACCAGAGGAAAGGATTATTCCAATTTAAAAAATAAATTGTTCCGGCTATTAAAATTAAGGCACTTATGCCTATATAATAATAGTGTCTGTTAAAGTTTAGAATATTTAAAACACCCTGATATTTTTGTCTTTTTATTTCCATCTTTCAATTTTGCCTTTTTTCCATTCATATGGAATGTTTTTAATTTCGAATGCATTGGCCAATACTACCTTATCTATACTTAATTCATTTAAGAATTTGAAATGATAATCTGTTATTTCAATGGGGTTAGGTTTCCAGTTTTGCCGTACACCTAAGATTGTAAGTATGGTTTTAAATTTTGTATTTACCGTAAAAGTGAAAGGCAATGGCCCTGCAAATTTTCGTGCCTCTTTCCAGGTCTTGAAAGGTGAACCTAGTGGTATTTTAACGTTTTCTGCTCTTTCATTGATCTTAATTTCAAAATCAGATTCGGTAGATTTAATAATTTTTAGATCATTACTTTTATGTTGTTTAATATCTGTTGTGGTGTAATTATAATGTGTGAATATATTGCCGAAGAACTTCATCTTTTCGTTGTCAGTTTGTGACTTGATGATATATAAGCCTCTCAGCTTTTTCCCTTTTTTGTTGGTATATTTTACAAATATCCGATAGCCCACAAGAAAGAAATCACTTCCAAAACGCCTTGGTAGTACCTTTGGTCTAAGGTGTCTGGTTTGAACCATAGCCACAGCAATAAACGCCCATTTATTTTCAAAGGTTTCCAGTTCTAAACATTCAGGAATAAATGGTTTTAACTCTGCCTTTGGAACGGCAAATGTCAGTACAACGGAACTATCAAAATGTGCTTTGACAGCAAACGGATGGTTTTTAAGAAACTTCATAGTTGAAATTTTTATTCAGTTTGTATTCGTTAAAATAAATGAGGCCCATAAATGCAAAGGCAAAAACAATGTTTAGTTTTCCCCATAAAAGAAGATCAGGAACCACAATAAATTCTATGATATTCATTGCTGCTATGATTATAATTTGAAAGATTGTACAAAGTTTAGACCTGTATTTTGACAGTACCCAAAATGCGAGTGCTACTTCTCCAAGACCAATTATAAAAGTCAAAACAGAAGAAGCATTTTTCGAGAAGACTTCTCCAACGATTTGTTCATGTCTAGGAATTACATCGAGTATTTTAAAAATTAATCCATTAATAAACCAAACGGATGCAATGATGACATTTAAAATGCTATTTAGATACTCTTTAAACATAGAATCAAACATATTTTTATTTAATATTCTAAACTTTCAATATTTATTGAAAGTTTTTGAGTAAATTTTTTTTACTTTTTTACCATTTTAGTAAAGTTAGACAACAACCAGTGTTCATCGGCTTTTATAGCCGTTTCTAAAATTCCGTCAACTTTGTTTGTTACTTTTAAAAGATCTTTCATAACCGTTTTAAAGGCTTTTGATTCATCGCTATCTTCTTCAATATCCTTTAATTCGTTTAAAATTTTTACGACCGGTTCTATTTCTCGTTTCTTTCTTTCTCTTGTAATCTGTTTGAATAATTCCCAAATATCTTTTTCTGCACTAAAAAACTCTTTTCGTTCCCCGGGAACATATTCTTTTTGAACAATACCCCAATCTATCAGCGCTCTGACGTTCATATTGACATTTCCTCTGGAAATCATCAGCTCCTCCATGATGTCTTCTGTTGAAAGCGGCTTCGTGGAAACCAGCAACAGCGCATGAACCTGAGACATGGTTTTACTAATGCCCCAACTGGTCGCTAAACTTCCCCAGGTTTGTATGTATTTATTTTTGGCTTCCTGTAAATTCATATTACAAATATAAACAATATTTCTAAACTTTCAATAATTATTGAAAAATAAATATGAATTTTTTTTAATCATTAAAACATTATCTATTAGATCAAGATAGGAAATAAAATTGTATTTTAGTTTTTGAAAATAATAAAATCATGGGACTTATACACGCAGAAATCGGACTTAGAAACCCCAAACTTGAAGATAAAAACTACATCATTCAAAAGTGTTTAGTTGATACAGGAGCATTACATCTTTGTATCCCCAAACATATTCAAATACAGCTGCAATTGGATGAGTTTGATAAA
>Ga0209931_1000030_pt1 | contig 73069 bp, 59 predicted proteins | sample SalPonR1_B_D1_MG_FD_185697 | JGI IMG/M metagenome (GOLD analysis project Ga0209931, IMG submission 185697) | Salt pond soil microbial communities from South San Francisco under conditions of wetland restoration - Salt Pond MetaG R1_B_D1_MG... ...
CGCCGGCAGGTTTTTGATTATACTTTAGCTCAAAATATTCAGGGTAGTCATTTTCGAACGTTTTTATCAGGGCCTCGTATTCACGATTGGCTGTAAACAACTTATCGTTGAATAATTTTTGTTTTGCGCTGTCGGGTTTTTCTGCAAGTAGTTTTTTGTACAATGCAATATCTATTTGTAATGTATGTTCTTTTTGAAGTAAAGAATCCGGTATTCCTGCAAACTTTTGGGCTTCTGCACCTGCCAGGGCTTCTAACAATACAGACGATTTATTTTTTTCGGAAAAATAGAAGGCTAACTCTTTGTACTGTTCAGAGTTTTCCCGGTCTCCTTTTTCAGAAAGTTTAATACATACATCAACCGCTTCCTGGTATACATCGACAATTTTCTCGCCCAAAGCCAGTTTGTCTGATTTTGTGCTAATTTCACGGCGTGCCAGTCCTATTAAGGTATCGCAGGCCTGGTTGTGGCGCAGTGCAAGCTCAAGGCCGACAGGTTCTTCTAAGTCTGTCAGGTCTTCAGCATGGTGCGCAAATATTTTGGCTTTTGCTTGTAGTGCCTCTAATAGTTCACTCCAATCCAGATAATCATCTATTACGGGCACTGAATAAACATGGGTTGTATCATTAAAATTCCACAAACAACTGGCAACTCTCTTTTGGTAATATTCCAGCGCCCTGTTAAGCAAGCTGTCGCGCTCAACAGGGTGAACTTTGTCGTATTCTGCCTTATCATCATAAACATTCCCGATACTGTTGTAAGAAGTTGCTACAAGAGTATGCTTTTCACCAAAGATTTCGTGAAATATTTCCAAACCTTTAAAATAATATTCCAATGCTTTGTCGTATTCGGATTTATCTTTATAAACAGTCCCGATATTGTTGTAAGAAATTGCTACATGCGGATGCAATTCACCGAAAACTTCTAATCTGATTTCTAAACTCTTGAAGTAATATTCTAATGCCCTGTTAAGCAAGCTGTCACGCTCAACAAGGTGAACTTTGTCGTATTCGGACTTATCAGCATAAACATTCCCGATATTGCTGTATGAACTTGCTACAGAAGAATGTTTCTCACCGAAAATTTCTAATCTTATTTCTAAGCCCTTAAAATAATATTCCAATGCTTTTTCGTATTCCGATTTATTAGCATAAACAACCCCGATATTGCTGTAAGAACTTGCTACAGAAGGATGTTTTTCACCGAGAATTTCTAATTTTATTTCCAAACTTTTAAACAAATATTCCAATGCTTTGTCGTATTCGGACTTATTAACATAAACAATCCCGATATTGCTGTAAGAACTTGTTACAGAAGGATGTTTTTCACCGAGAAATTCTAATTTTATTTCCAAACTTTTAAAAAAATATTCCAGGGCTTTATTATATTCTGATTTTTGAACATAAACAATCCCGATATTGTTGTATGAACTTGCTATATCCGGATGCTTTTCAACAAGAATTTCTTTATATATTTCCAAACTCTTAAAATAATCTTCCAGGGCTTTGTCGTATTCTGCCATATGATAATAAATATACCCAATATTATGGTAAGTACTTGCTACAGAAGAATGGTTTTCACCTAATAACTCTAATTCTATTTCAAGCTTTTTTAACCAATATTTTAATGCATCATCATACTTTGAAGCATAATAATTTACTGCACCAATCGTATGTAAACATTTTGAATTTTTTAAGCTGTTTTCGCCCAGGTGTTTTATGTAGAGCTTTTGAGCTTTTTCGGCATAAAACATTGCGCTGTCCAGTTGCCGGGCTTCAAGGCAGCTATCTGCCATTTCGTAATAGGCATTGGCCCGGGTAGTATCGGCGGTTAGATCCTGTGCAAAAGAAACGTTTGCGCTTAGCACAATAACGAAGAATACAAGTATTGCTTTGGAGTTTTTCATGTCAAAGAATTTGAAATGCAAAAAAATAATTGATAATCAGTAACTTATAACAAAGTTAGTAAAGATTGATACCAAAGTCAAGGCTGCTGGTTCCTCAATTGACAAGAAGATTACAGTACAAAGAAGAGTCCTACAGCTTAAATATTTAATATGGATTTAATTGATTATCTTGAATATAAAATTGTGTATTAAAAAATAATTTTTTAACAATAACTTGAAAGAAACCTGTCTTTTATTATAATGCTTAGAAGCAAGGATTCAAAATGCGATATAAATCATAAATTTTTCTGCGTTCTGATAACTTACCAAAATAAAAGAATTTAAAAAAAACAAAAAAGCACCTCAACCCTGTTAAGGGAGAGGTGCTTTAAGACATTGGATAATATTTGAAAGTAAATTGTTTATATATGGGTAGAATCCTATTTTAAATATAACCCTAAACTATAATTAACTTAACCAAATTTAATTATCAACCTCAAAAATTTTATCCAATGCACTATTTTTTATATTCATCAAGTATAGCTTTAACGCCATCGGGAGCTACACGTCCGTAGGTTTTATCACCCACTAAAACAACTGGTGCCAATCCGCAAGCTCCTACACAGCGTAAGCAACTTAACGAAAATTCACCATCTTCGGTGGTTTCGCCTACTTCAATTCCTAACTGCCGCTTAAATTCCTGCAACACATTTTCAGCACCACGAACATAACAAGCAGTACCGGTACAAATGGATATAGGATGTTTTCCTTTAGGCAGCATGGTAAAGAACGAATAAAAAGTAACTACACCATAAACCTTAGCTACAGGAATATTTAGTTCTTGTGCTACAACTTCCTGAATTTCAGCAGGCAAATAACCAAAATGTTCTTGTGTTTTGTGCAACACGTTAATTAACTCTCTGGGTTCGTTGTTAAAAGACTTACAAATCTCTTTGATGGTATTTAAATCTTTTTCTTTTATTTTTACTTTTATATGTGACATTTATTTATCCTCCAGGTTTAAATTATCTCATTAACTAATTTCGACTTTACTACGTTTGTCAAAATAGCATGTATGTAATAAATGATGTGCTTTTTCACTCATTGGTTTACCTAAAAACTCTTCGTATAACTTGATGATATATGGATTCTCGTGCGATTTACGGATTGTTTTGTCAGCATCTTCTTCGTAAATAGCTTTCATACGTGCTTTTAATATGCTTGAGTCGCCATGATGAGAAGGTTGTCCACCACCACCAATACAACCACCCGGACAAGCCATAATTTCAATGGCATGAAATTCTGATTTTCCTGCTTCAATATCTTCGAGTAGTTTACGTGCATTTCCTAATCCGTGAGCAATACCAATGTTAATTGGAGTACCGTCAAAATCTACAGTTGCTTTTCGTATACCTTCTAATCCTCGCAATTGTTTAAAATCGATATTTTCAATTTTCTTACCAGTATGAAGCTCATAAGCTGTTCGTGTAGCCGCTTCGATAACACCACCTGTTGCTCCAAATATTACACCAGCACCTGTTGATTCACCTAATGGATTGTCAAATTCTTCTTTAGGCAATGTTTTAAGATCAAGATTTGCTTCTTTTATCAAGTGAGCTAGTTCGCGAGTAGAAATAGAGAAATCAACATCAGGATTTCCATCAACTTTAAACTCATCGCGTTGAGCTTCATATTTTTTCGCCAAACAAGGCATGATAGAAACCACGACTAAATCTTCGCGTTTCACTTCAATCTTATCTGCAAAATAAGTTTTTGCAATAGAGCCAAACATTTGCTGTGGGGAACGTGCTGATGAGGGGATATCCTTCATTTCAGGGAAATTATGCTCAAAGAAACTAACCCATGCAGGACAACATGAAGTAAGAATTGGTAGTTTTACATCTTTATCGCCATTTAGATGTTTGGTTAAACGATCTAACAATTCTGTCCCTTCTTCCATAATGGTTAAGTCTGCAGCAAAATCAGTATCGAAAACATAATCGAATCCTAAACGGCGAAGTGCAGAAACCATTTCTCCGGTAACGCGTGTTCCGGGTTCTAACCCAAATTCTTCGCCTAGTGCAGCACGAATAGCCGGTGCTGTTTGAACAACCACTGTCTTTGATGGATCAGCTAAAGCGTTAATTACATCACGGGTATGATCTTTTTCAGTTAAAGCGCCGGTTGGGCATACCGCAACACACTGACCGCAGTAGGTACAAGGAGAATGCTCGATATCCATTTCAAAGGCAGGGCCTACAGCAGCTTTAAATCCTCTGTTGAATGCCGATATTGCTCCAACAGTCTGAAATTCATTACACATCATCTCGCAACGACGACACATAATACATTTATCCAGGTCGCGAATTAATGATGGAGAAAAATCGACTTTATATTCAGACATTTCCGCATACTCCTGCCCAGGAATTTCTCGGATACCTAATTTTATAGCAAGATCCTGTAATTCACAATTCCCTGATTTTGCACAGGTTAAACAGTCCTTCGGGTGATCTGAAAGGATAAATTCCAATACGGTTCTGCGGGCATTAATAACTCGCATGGTATGTGTATGAATAACCATACCTTCAGTTGCTTCCGTAGAACATGAAGGAGCCAAATTTTTTCTTCCTTCAACTTCAACCACACAAATTCGGCATCCTCCGGGTTTATTTTCTATCCCTAAATCATCAAGATTCATGTAACAAAGCACAGGAATATCAATTCCTAATTGTTTTGCAGCTTTATAGATTGTAGTCCCTTTTTCTACTTCTATTTGCTTGTCATCTATTGTTAATTTTACTTTTTCCATCGTCCTAAATCGTTTAATTATTTTACAATGATTGCATCAAATTTACATCTCTCAATACAAGCACCACATTTGATACAAATGGAAGGATCAATATAGTGTGGTTGCTTTTTCTCTCCGCTAATAGCTCCAACAGGACAAACTCTCGCACAAGCTGTACAACCAACACAATTTTCTTCGATGATAACATACTTCATCAAATCTTTACATTGTCCGGCAGGACATTTATGTTCTTTAACGTGTGCTACATACTCGTCCCAAAAATTATCTAATGTAGATAACACAGGATTTGGTGATGTTTGACCTAATCCACAAAGAGAAGTATCTTTAATCACCTGGCTCATATTACGTAAGCGCTGCAGATCTTCCATTGTACCTTTCCCTTTTGTAATTCGATCTAACAATTCGTATAATCGTTTATTACCAATACGGCAAGGAGCACATTTACCACATGATTCATCAACGGTAAAGTCTAAATAAAATTTAGCTGTTGCAACCATACAATTGTCTTCATCCAAAACAATCATACCACCGGATCCCATCATAGAACCAGCTGCTAACAGGTTGTCAAAATCAATAGGTGTATCCAGATGTCTCTCTGTCAAACAACCTCCTGAGGGACCTCCTGTTTGAACGGCTTTAAATTTCTTCCCGTCTTTTATTCCTCCGCCAATTTCAAAAATCACTTCACGCAGAGTGGTTCCCATAGGTACCTCAATCAACCCTACGTTGTTAATTTTTCCGGCCAAAGCAAAAACTTTTGTTCCTTTCGATTTCTCAGTACCAATTTTATTAAACCAGTTGGCTCCTTTATTAATAATCACTGAAACATTGGCAAAAGTTTCCACATTATTTACATTGGTAGGTTTTCCTAAATATCCTTTTTCGGCAGGATAAGGAGGCTTTATGGTTGGTTCTCCCCGTAAACCTTCCATTGAGTGAATTAATGCTGTTTCTTCACCACAAACAAATGCTCCTGCGCCGTATCGTAGTTCAACATCAAATTCAAAATCAGAACCAAAAATATTTTTTCCTAACAGTCCGTATTCACGAGCCTGATCGATTGCAATTTTCAGACGTTTAATTGCAAGTGGATATTCAGCTCTGATATATATTAAACCTTTAGTAGCTCCCATTGAGTAACCACAAATTGCCATTGCTTCTAACACAGCATGTGGATCACCTTCTAAGATCGAACGATCCATAAATGCACCGGGGTCTCCTTCGTCGGCATTACAAACTACATATTTTTGATCAGCATCGTTTTTAGAAGCTATTTCCCATTTTAATCCTGTTGGGAAACCACCTCCTCCACGACCACGTAATCCTGATTCTTTAATTTCATTAATTACATCAGCAGGAGTCATTTCAGTTAAACATTTACCTAATGCTTCATAACCGTCTCGTGCAATATATTCATCTAAATTTTCTGGATCGATAAAACCACAGTTACGTAATGCAATACGAATTTGTTTTTTATAGAAATCCATGTGTTTAGAATCTGATATATGTTCTTTTTTCTCAGGATCTTCGTATAATAATCGTTCTACCTTACGACCTTTGATAATATGTTCTTCTACGATTTCAGCACAATCTTCAGGTTTTACCTCAGTATAGAATGTATTATCTGGAGAAACTTTTACAATAGGTCCTTTTTCACAAAAACCAAAACAACCGGTCATGATTACCTGAACCTCATCTGATAAACCTTTATTTTCAAGTTCTTGTTTTAAATTTTCTACAATAGAATCGCTTGCTGAAGCTCTACATCCAGTACCACCACAAACAAGCAGATACATTTTATATTTTGTCATTTTTTATCCTCCTTATGCTTTTTTATTGTCTTTATCATCAATTACTTGGTAGTTTTGCGGGATAATACCATCCACAAGTTCACCACGCTTAATGTATTTTTCAATAATTTCGTCTGCTTTTTTAATATCTACATAACCAAAAACAATAGGTTCTTCACCGGGTTTTTGGACCTCGATGGTAGGTTCAGCGAAACAATAACCCATATCGCCGGTTTGGCTAATCACAGCTTCGATATTTCTTTTTTCTAAAGCTTCAATCAAAAAATCCATTACTTCCTTTGCTCCTGAAGCAATTCCACTGGTAGCCATACCAACCTTAATCTGAACGTAGCTTTCAGGGCTATCTGCTTTTTCCCTCAAGTCTACCTTTGACTGCAAATCTTCTCTCATCTTCTTTAGATCTGCTAATGTCTTGATTTTTGCCATGTTAATTATAGTTTTAAATAGTTAATTTACTGTGTAAATATTTGGTAAAATTATGGTAACCATCACTAAAAATCATTATAAATTAGATGTTATAAAACCTGAATGCTAAATAACATATAACTCATTAATATTCTCTTTGATCATTTCTTTTAAATAATTTCGAATTTTCGGTTCATTAATGGACATTCCATCAAGTACTTCTTTAATTTCCCGTGTATCGAAAATATATTGTTTATCATTTACCTGATGAATAAATTTGATTTCAATTTTAAGATTGGCTGCTGCAATTAATACGATCGTTCCGGAAATATCACCTAGGGCGGGCCTGTCGATATGATCATTCTGTAATACAGCATATACTTTTGTTCCGTATTTTTTTTCGGAATACACTTTTAGATGACCATTGGCCTGCTCGGCAGTATGTTTTAATAAAGGTAAACCCAAACCAACTTTTCGGGTGGTTCGGGTGGTGGTATATGGATCTGTAACATGATTCAGCATTTCTTCATCCATTCCACAGCCATTATCAACAATAGTAATCTCAAAAATATTCTTATCGGTTTGCACATTAATTCCTATTTCAATAAAGGATGCTCCTCCAACGATTGAATTTTGTACAATGTCTAATATATGCATCGAAAGATTATTCATGTACAATTACTTTTCTGTTATTTTCTGATTTCAAAGCCTGCCTAATCTCACCGAATGATGTATTCTGTATCTTAAAGTCTGTGGTAACATCCCCAATATTATCCACAAAATGAGCATCAGAACTTTGGATAAAAGTGTAATTTTCTAGATAATTATTAGCTTCCAAAAATTTATTTTTAGAAACAAATTTTGAGAGCTCCAATGCATCAAATTTTAAATCATTGGGTACAAAGCCCAGCTGGCTGATTACAGAATACCTGCTGCGGTCGATATGAGCAGGAATAAACAATCCATTCAGTTCGTGTATTTTTTTTTCTATTTGTTCGATAGTTACATCGAGTGCCGAAATCAACAGCCAGTCAATTTGTTCAATGATATTTTCATTTTGATCAACAACTACCTGGTAACCAAATTTTTTAATATCATTTTTGATTTTAGGCAGGTGCTCATCAATATATAGCTGAAATTCAAACAATTCATCATCACTTTCAAAGAACGCAAGGCAATGTACTTCCTCTTTTGTATTGATTTCTGCCCCTTTTAGAATAAAAAGGTCATGTTTTTTAGCCACCTCTTCTAGGGCTTTACAATTTTTTGTTGTGTTATGATCGGTAATGCCAAGTATATCTAATCCTATATTCTTAGCTTTTTGTACAATATTTAAAGGACTCATTTCCAAATCGCCGCAAGGCGAAAGCACAGTATGTGTATGTAGGTCAGCCTTAAATAATTTCATTATCGGTTAAATATTGAAACAGTTTTCCGCTCATCTCGAAGGCATTTTCTGTTGTTCCTAGAACCGGCACACCTTCTATTTCACTCTGTTCTGCTGTATCATCGTTTGGCTTAAAACCTTTAACCAGGATAACAGCAGCCAGATCTTTGAGCGATGCTATGGCCATTACATTTTTATGTGTTTGTAATGTAATCCATATCTGTCCCTCTTTTGAATTACCCATAACATCACTCAATAAATCTGAAACATACCCTCCTCTAACTTCTCTTGCTAACCCTAATTTACCGCTAAAAACTTCTAAATTAAACTTGTCAACTATATCTGATACTTTCATAACCCTATATTTTTAGTATTAACACTTTCGATTTAATTTTTCGGCGCCCCAAATCTCTCTCATTATATCGTGTGATTGTTCCCAATCCAATATTCCTTTTTTCTCAAAAATTCTCTGAATAAAAACACAATGATTAATCACAGCTCTTTCCTGCACAATATCTTCAGCTAATGCCTGACAGCTGGGAGCGCCGCAGGCTCCACAATCTACCCCGGGCAAACACTTCATAATTTCCTTAACCCTTCGCATTTTCTTCATGGCTTCAGCCATATTTTCATCCAGTTTCATCATCGAGCGTGGCTTTATTTTACCAATACTCATATTCTTTTTAAGGTAATTATGATACTTTAAAATTTGTTTTTCAGCAGTTAATTGCCTGCTTTCTTTATAACGACTGGCTCTTTTCTTAAGCCGCTCTACGGTTAAAAATCTGTTTTTTGTGGTTAATACACCGCCGGCACAACTTTCATCACAAGCTCTCAGCTCTAAAAAGTCTACATCCTTTATCTCCTCGTTTTCAATCTTTTCTAAAAAGTCGATTACATTATGCACTCCGTCAATGGCCAGACACCGGCCTTCCATATTCTCAATTTCGCCATTGGTAAGGCTCCAAAGAACACCTTCGGGAGAAAGTTGCTCTTTATCTATATTCTGACCGGCTTGAAAATTTCCTCTACGGATATTGGTATATACCTTATTAAAAATAAAATCCATATTAATAACGCCGTTAATGGGAGAATTTTCATTTCCCACGGGACTTTTTATAGCTGCAATTTTAGCGGCACAGGGAGTCACATAAAAAATACCAATATCCGACTCATCAATGCCCTTATCCATGAGCATTTTTTTGTAATAAAGGGCTGCTACATCCAATGGAGGATGAAGTGAAATAATATTTTCAGTTAATGCAGGAAATTTAACCTGAATTAAACGGATTACAGCAGGACAAAAAGATGAGATTAATGGTTTGTTCTCTTGATGGATTTGAGCAAATTTATGCATGGCATCTTTTAACTCTTCTACCCCATGCTCTACCTCATAAACATCAGTAAAACCTAAATCAATTAAGACATCATATATTTGTGTGGTTTTCACCTCTTCGGGAAATTGTCCGCTAAATACGGCTGGTAAAAGGGCAATACGATGTTTGTATTGAAAAATCTTATTAAAATCGTCATGTTCAATAATAATTGCATTTACCGGGCATACACGAAAACACTCACCACAATCGATGCAACGATTTTCAAAAAGCTCGGCTTTACCATTTCGTACACGGATAGCCTCTGTAGGACAAATATTCATACAGTGTGAACATCCAATACATTGATCTTTTTGAATTTTTAATGCATGATGAAATATTTTATGGTCCATTTTTATAGATTTTTCAAGTATGCCACAATTTTTAATTCTGTCCCTACTCCAACCTCACTATTTAATAGAAATTCATCTGCGTTATTTTTGATATTTGACAAACCCATTCCAGCTCCGAATCCCATTTCCCGAACTTGTTCCGAGGCTGTAGAATAACCATCCTGCATCGCTTGCTCAATATCTTCTATTCCGGGCCCTTTATCCTTTAAATATATACTTATTTTATCGATATCTATATCTATTATCACTTTACCAGAATATGCATGTGCCACTACATTAACTTCGGCTTCGTACATAGCTACCACAACCCGTTTAACAATTTTGTGATTGCCGACCAGTTGCTTTAAGGTCTTTTTCAACAGGCTTGAAACGTTACCTGCTTTTGAAAAATCGCCTCCTTCTATGTCGTATTCAAAATGCATAATCATTAAAACACAGGTTTTATACCTGCCTTATATAACTCACCGGCTGTTTTAAAAACCGAACATGCACATTCAATTAACACCATTTGGTTTTCTGTTGCAAGATATACCATCTCCTGGGTCACTTTTTTATTTCTAGCGAAAATAATACAAGTAATATCTGACATTTCAGCGGTACGAATAGCTTGCAAGTTTGCTAAACCAGTTATGAGCAAAATATTATCTGTATCAAGGGTTAAAACATCACTCATTAAATCAGAAGCAAAACCTCTTTGAATATCTGTTTCCATTTGCTCTTTACCGCACACTACCTTACCATTAATAATATTTACTATATCTTTAATTTTCATTCAGCCGTTGATTTAAATGGTTAAAACAATCATTAAAAACCTCATTTAAAATTTCACTGCAAATATAAAAATTTATTTGTTATTTTATTCACACTGTTAATTAATTAACAATAAAAAATATTAATAAAATTCTCATACCTATTTATTAAGTACTAATTATCAATATTATAAGCTTATACTATTCAAAACATGTTTTACAACGTATATTGTATAACATATTTTTTACAAGCATTTTACAATATGTTCTTCAGCAGCACTTGTTCATTGAGTATTTTACAAAAATAGTAAATTTCTACCCTCAAAATTATTTCTGTTAAAAATATTTTTCAATTTACTAAAATTATGATAAATCATACTTTCGTTGACTGAAAAAAGCAAAACCAGTTAATATAAATACCACAAAAACAGATAGATAAACAAATTATGGAATAGGAACTGAGTCGTTATCAGCATATGAGTGCAAGCCGGACAAGTAATAATTCAGCTCTGAAATATGGAATTACATTTTGTACAAAAGCTGAATCTTCTTTATCTTTATCAGAAACTACCAAATGTGCATTAGCTTTATTATACCAACGTTTTAAAGAATCATTCACCGGGAAAATTTTTAAAAATTATCCGGAGTAAATCATAAAACAATTATTTAACCGCTCATCAACCTTTTTAACTTCTTTGTCGAATTTACTTCTGGCAATTGCAGGTTTTGTTCGCCCCTTTTGATCTTGCACCAAAATATTACCAAACTCATTAGCTACAGGTTTTTGAACAAGTAATTTATTATCCTGCGCATAGGTTTTGCTTCCTGCAAAAAATATAAGTAAAATCAACAACAATTTACCGGGAACTGAGGTGCAGAAAAAAGAAGGTTGTAAAGTCCTAAATAACGAACGTTTGTAAAACATAGAAAGAATAATAAACAAAATCAACATAAAATAACCGGTATAGGTAACTGTCATTCCTGATATATCCTTATTTACGGATAAAATAGTTCCTTTTTCATCGTTATCGTAAGATGATTGATAAAAATGCCATCCTTTATATTTTAAGATATGGTTCATATAAATAGAATAGGAAAAAGATTTGATATTCTTTTCATCGATCAAAACAACATTACTTTTGTAAGAAGAAGTACTACTGGATCCGGCATATGTTTTTAGAATAAATTTTTCCAGCTTAAGCGAAAAGAGTAACTTTATAATCAATCAGTTCGAGTTTATACTCAATATCACCAACAGATAAAGAATGCCTGTAATTGTCCCAGGCAAAATTAGTAATCGCTAATTTTTGTTTATCCGATGTAAGCGTATCCCCTGCTATATTTTTAATCGTAAAATGCAGTTATTGCTTGTACGTAAGACATTTATTCTATTCCCTCCCTTCCGAATATGCATTGTTTTCTCAAATCCAAAATAACGGGTAATTGCGGCATCAGTTATTATCATAACAAAAGAAAGATGAGGGAATAATATCATAAGTTTCTTTTTGCTGTAAAGTTTATAACGAAATATCTGCCCTATCAGATTTATAATCATCAACACAAAAATAAATGCAAACTGTTTGGTTTCATAGACCAATTTTTGGCAGTTTGAGCCCCAAAATCATTTTCAAAAAAAATTGCAAAAGCCATAGCCATGGCAAAAAAATAAACAAACCCCCATAAACCAAGGCGAAAACAAAAAGAAGCTTTTGTTATGATCCATAAATTAAGATTTTAATGTCCTGATTAGAAAAATACAATAACAAAAAAGGATAGCAAAATGCTATCCTTTATTAAATGCAAACAACTATTTCTAATATCTCTTTCTTGGTTGATAGTGAGTATGTAACAACTCATGCGATTTATGGCTGAGTGGTTCACCAAGAAAATCTTTATAGATTTGTTGTATTTCCGGATTCTCGTGCGATTTTCTAATAGGCATTCCTTCATCTTCGCGATAAATCGCTTCGGCACGTTTCTGACGTATTTCAGGAGTTGTTGGGATAGGTTGTCCACCACCACCAAGGCATCCTCCCGGACAAGCCATAATTTCAATAAAATGCCAATCAGCTTTACCACTCTTCACGGTTTCCATCACTTTATGTGCGTTTGTTAAACCATGAGCTACAACGGTTTTCAGTTCTACACCTTCTAAGAAATTCCATTCAGGTTTTGTATTTTCAATTTTAATAGCTGCTTCACGAACACCTTCCATACCACGTACAGGAGTAATATTTAAGTTATCAAACGGTACTTCGCGTCCAGTAACTATTTCATAAGCAGTACGCAGGGCAGCCTCCATAACACCACCGGTAGCTCCAAAAATAACACCTGCACCTGTAGATTTTCCCATCAGACTATCAAATCTTTCATCCGGTAATTTTTGAAAATCAATACCAGCCTGTTTAATCATAACAGCTAATTCCCGGGTAGTAAGTCCTAAATCCACATCCTGATATCCGCTATCACGCATTTCAGGCCTGTTTGCTTCGAATTTCTTAGCTGTACACGGCATAATAGATACACTTACAACTTTGGAAGGATCGATTCCTTTTTTCTGTGCGTAATAAGTTTTAGCTAATGCACCAAACATCTGCTGTGGTGATTTACAGGTCGATACATTTTCCAGGTATTCGGGATACATATGCTCAATGAATTTAACCCATCCTGGTGAGCAGGAAGTCGTCATGGGTAATTTAACTGATGTATCTTTATCAACTAAAGCTTTTTTTAATCGGGTTAATAGCTCAGTACCCTCTTCCATAATAGTTAAGTCAGCGGTAAAGTCTGTATCCAATACAGAGTCAAAACCTAATCGGCGCAATGCAGCTGCCATTTTACCCGTTACAATACTACCAGGCTCCATACCCAGGTCTTCTCCTAAAGCAATACGAGTAGCAGGTGCTGTTTGTACTACAACATGTTTATCTTCGTCGTAGATAGCTTCCCAAACCTCATCCAAATAATTCTTCTCAATAAGAGCACCTGTTGGACAACGGATAACACACTGTCCGCAATTTGTACAAACTACTTCATACATAGGATTTTCGAAGAAGGTAGAAATTTTCATCTTATCTCCTTTATAAGCTACACCTAATGCACTCACATGTTGAAGTTCAGCACAAGTTCTTACACATCGTTGGCAACGAATACACTTACTATCATCTTTTATAATAGAAGGTGATAACTGATCTATGGTATAATTTTTACCAGGAACCAGGTCAATAAACATTGGTTCGGTAATAACCATTTCGCTGGCAAGATCTTGCAGCTCACATTTCGTATTTTTATAACATTTTGTACAATCTGCATTATGTTCAGACAATAATAACTCAACGATATGTTTCCTTGCATTGCGAACTTTATGCGTATTGGTATTTATCACCATTCCATCGGCAGCCGGTGTAGAACACGAAGCAACAAGGTTTTTAGCACCTTCTTGTTCCACTACACATACGCGACAGTTCCCGGCAACACATAAATCTTCGTGATGACAAAGCGTAGGAATATGTATATTTAATTTTTTTGCAGCATCAAGTATGGTTTTCCCTTTCTCAACACTAACATCGATTCCGTCTATTTTTAAATTTACTGTATTAGCCATGTTTTTATCCTTAATTTAGTTTTTACAATACCTATTATTAGTAAATCATTTCTTCTCTAAAGTTGTCAACGATAGAGGAAAATGAATTAGCTACAGACTGTCCCAGTCCACATTTAGCCGTAACCTTCATGGTTTCAGCTAATTTTTGTAATGTATCAAGATAAGCAGCAGATTTTTCACCTTTTTTAACCGCTTCGATACCAAGTTTTAATTGTTGGCAACCTACACGACAAGGAGTACACTGACCGCAAGATTCTTCTTCGAAGAATTCAACATAATTTTTTAATACATTATACATTGATCTTGAACTGTTAAAGATCATCATAGAACCTCCGGTAGGTACACCTTCAAAACCGATGATGGTATCTTTAAATTTCTTACGGGGCACACAGAAACCTGCAGCACCACCAACCTGAACCGCTTTAGTATCACCATCACCAAATTCTTCTACGAAATCTTCCAATGGCATTCCCAGTTCTAATTCATAAATTCCGGGTATTGGAGTATCTCCTGATACGGAGAAAACTTTAGAACCTCTTGAATCAGCAGTTCCCAGTTCATGGAATTTTTTTGCACCAATCCGTGTAATCATAAATGAGTAAACCAACGTTTCCACATTATTGATTACAGTAGGTTTATTTCTAAATCCAGCAACTGTTGGATAAGGTGGTTTATTTCGAGGTTCTCCTCTTTTACCTTCCATAGATTCAAATAAGGCACTTTCTTCACCGCAGATATAAGCTCCAGAACCCATTAAAATATGAATTTGGAAATCATGGTTCATTTCTTTGAGGTAGCTATGAAATTCATCCAGAGCTTTTAGTAATTCTTTTTTTAGAAACTGGTATTCACCTCTTAAATATAAATAACCATGTTTTGCACCTATAACTTTAGCACACATGGTCATACCACCAAAAACCTTTAAAGGAACTCGTGATAAAATTTCTCTGTCTTTAAATGTTCCCGGTTCACCTTCATCGGCATTACAAACAACATATTTTTCATCACTTTCTTCCTGAGCAGTAAATTTCCATTTTAGTCCGGTTGGGAAACCTGCTCCTCCACGGCCACGAAGGCCAGAATCAAGTATTTTCTGTAAAATTTCTTCTTTTGAACTTTTTAACCCATCAGCAAGTACATCTTTACAACTGCAGTCTTCGCTGAAAATAAGGTCTACTCTTTTTAGTTTTTTATCTGGCATAATTTTTTTTCTCCTTTAGTTGATTAAAAACTACTTTTTCATATATTCACCGATAATATCATTAACCTTTTCAGGAGTGAGTTCGGTGTATATTTCATCGTTAATAAGCATAGCAGGCCCTTTATGGCACCAACCAAGACAATTTGTTTCTAAAAGAGTAAACTTGTTATCTTTAGTGGTTTCACCAACTTTGATTTTTAACAAATCTTCTAAAGTTTTCAAGATTTGTTTTTTTCCTTTCATGTCACATGTAATCGTTCGACATAAACGAATAACATATTCTCCACGAGGTTGGGTGTCGAGGAACGAATAAAATGTTGCTGTACCATAAACAAGGGCAGCAGACATATCAAGCTCTCGGGCAACTTCTGTCATGGCAAAATCTGAGACATATTTTTCCTCAGATACAATGCCCTGCAAAATAGGAAGTAAACTTTCTCTTGTTCTTCCATGTTTGTCAGCTAATTGCTTAACTAGTTCTTTAATTTCTGGCATGTTGATCTCGTTTAATTTAGTTATTGTTATTTTTTTAACAGTGTTAATTAAATAACACAAAAATTGTTTTTAATTTATTGATTCACTTGAATAAATATATAATTCCTATAACCTCAAGAATATGACATTTATTATACAAAAATATGATAAAAATCATATTTAATATATTCTACACGAGACATTTTACATTCAATGCACTAAATATCAATATATTGACCAGCGAAAGGAACGGTAACCACTGCTTTAATAGAATGATTCCGAATTATATTTTTAATCCATACTTGTAATTCACTAGAATTTAATATTGCTTCTTGATAATATTTTTCATCTTCACTCCCACTATAATGGAGAAAAACAACTTGTTTAGGTAGTATTTGTTCGACAAAACTTATAATATCAAAAATAAAACTCTGAGTCGTAAATTCTTGGTTCAAAAAATAATCAAAACAATTAGAATAATATATAGGTGTATATGGTTTAAGGTGGGGAGAAAGAAGTAACCCTAAAGAATGATTATTTATATAATCCTCTAAAAAAAGGGATCTATTTTCACCAATTTTAGTGGTTACACTCCAATGGTTACTTTGTGGATAGGAAAATCGATTATTAGCATCTGTAACTAAAAGGTCTACATTTTCTAATTTAGCAAAATCTGCTTCTTTCAACAACGGACATAAAAGATCTCCGGTAAAAAGAACTTTTTTACCTTCAACTTCAATTAAAAACATGGCAGCTCCTTCGGCATTCTGTCCATGATAGACTGGGAATGCTGTGACCTGAATATCAGAGACCTCTTTAACAGATACTGATGAATAAGGTGTAAGCTCATTAAAATTAACCAAGGTTTCAAGATGAGGAAGTGCAGTTAATATTTTTTTCCAGGTTAAAATGGTAGCATAAACAGGATAAGGTTTCTGATAGGTTTTAGAATAACTTTGGATTATCCAATCAATTCCTAAAAAATGATCAATGTGTGGATGGGTTATAAAAATAGCTTCAGGAATGCGATTGTAGTTTTGCAATAAATACTGTACTGTGCCATGCCCAGCATCTATCAAAAGTTCCCACTCAATTTCATCTTTCGCTGTATATTTTTTTTTAAAAAGAGAGCAGGATGCATTGGCCAAATCTATATACTCTTTTCTGTTATAAAAGGGATGATTTTGCCCCAATAAAACCGGCCAGGCATTACCTCGTCCATTAATTCTTAATTGCACCTGACTCATATCATTAACTGTTTAATTTATTAAAAATAAATGTACAAATTCCTAATGAAATAAAAAAGAGCCTGCTTAGCAAACAGGCTCTGAATGAGGTTTTTTATTATATTTTTAATCAACAATGGTCATCTCATCAATTAAATGAGTTGCTCCGGCATATTTATCGATTAAAAAAAGCACATAACGAATATCGACGGAAATATTTCTGCTTTGCCCAGGATCAAAAATCATATCGCTCATGATACCTTCCCATACACGATCAAAATTTAATCCTATCAAATTCCCTTCGGCATCTAAAACCGGGCTACCCGAGTTACCTCCCGTAGTATGATTAGTTGCAAGAAAACAAACGGGTACTGTACCATTCACCTCATATCGGCCAAAATCTTTTTTCTGATAAACATCTTTTAACCGGGCGGGTACATCATAATCATAAATTTCCGGATTATCCTTTTCCATTACTCCATCAAGGGTCGTATAGTATTGATATTTAATTCCATCGCATGGGTAAGAACCACTAACCTCTCCATAAGAAACACGCATGGTAAAGTTTGCATCAGGAAACAAAATCTGGTCATCCTGCATTTCCATCAGGCCTTTCATGTAAGAACGATAAAGGGTTTGGGTAATAATGTTTAACGAATCGCGACTGGGTTTAATTGCTGATTGATATAACTGATTAAAAGATTGGAAGAACCGATAAATGGCATCATTTTCTAACTTATCCAGTTCATCCTTGTTATCCAAACTCAAAATTTCTTTCAATTCATCAGGGCTATCAAATACAGAGCTTTGATACAGGTTTTGAACAAATTCTTCATAATCACCTGAAAAATTTAACGAGGATAAATCGGGATGAAATTCACGGGAAACATTTTTATAGTACAAAGGCAGTAGCTGAGAAAAAATTTCACGGTCAATTATTTGCACATAATCTTTAAAAAATTGCTCATGCTGATCCTTCAGGTTTTCCAATTCTTTCTCAATTTCTTTTTTATCAGCATCCGAATCAATCATTTGAATAAGTTCATCAAACCGGGAAGCAAAACGAACAATTTCAACCGCCAAAATTGCTTCTCTATAATAATCGAATGCAATATCATACTTTTCCAGCTCGCTGTAAACATTTGAAAAATTTTCTAGTAATCCAACATATTCATTATGGCCTGATTCAGCCCATTTTCTGAATTGATATTCGAGTTCCATCTTCTTTTCAACGGCATTTAATCTTTCTAAACCTAGAATTTCCCCTTTCCATCGTTTCCATGAGTTACTTACTCCTGCATTTTTGGATGCATACTTTATACGAATGGTATCATTGTTTTCCATGTATCTATTCATTACATCTAAACGGATATCACGCAATTCAATTTTATTAGGATTGCTTATATTTTTTATCCATTTAATTTCATCAGAAGTAACATATTGATATGTCCCTCCAGGATACCCGAGTACCATAGTAAAATCACCTTCGTTTATTCCTTTTATTGAAATTGGTAAATATTTTTTCGGTTTATAAGGAACATTTTCGGGTGAATACCCAGCGGGTTGATTATTCTTATCGGCATAAATTCTAAAAACAGAAAAGTCGCCGGTATGTCTTGGCCACATCCAATTGTCGGTATCACCGCCAAATTTTCCGATTGCCGAGGGCGGAGCACCTACCAAACGCACGTCTTTATATACTTCATAAACAAACAAAAAATATTGATTCCCATAATAAAACGAGCGCACGGAGGCATTATAATGGTTATCTTCTTCTGCCTGGTCCTGTATTATTTTACTATTTTCACGAATCTTTTCTTTTCGTTCTTCTTTGGTCATATCATCGGTAACTCCCTCCAGTGTTTTATCCGTAACATCTTCGATTCTTTTTAGAAAAGTAGCTGTTAATCCCGGATTAGGCAACTCTTCTTCTTGCGACATAGCCCAAAATCCGTCGGTTAAGTAATCATGTTCAACTGAGCTGTGTTGCTGTATTGCTCCATATCCACAGTGATGATTAGTGAGAATTAATCCCTGGTTAGATACTAACTCACCAGTACATCCACGACCAAAAATTACAATAGCATCCTTTAAACAGTCCTGGTTAATACTATATATATCCTCTGCAGAAAGTTTAAAACCTTTTTTCTGCATGTCTTCAATGTTATACTTTTCAATTAACAGCGGAATCCACATTCCTTCGTCGGCTGACGAAAATCTTAAATTCAATAAAAGCGTAACTAAAAGTAAGAGTACAATTTTTTTCATAATTCTATTCAGTAATATTTATAAATTGATCAAGTTCAGTATATAATTTTTGGATAGGTAAACCCATGACATTAAAAAAAGAGCCATTAATTTTTTCTACGCCAACATAACCTATCCATTCCTGAATACCGTAAGCACCTGCTTTATCAAATGGTTGATAATGATTAATATAGTAATCTATCTCGGCAAAAGTAAGCTTACGAAAATAAACGTCGGTTCGAGCAGTAAAAGATTGGGTTTTATCTTTGGATTTGATACATACACCAGTATAAACCTGGTGGCATTTTCCCGATAACTCTTTTAAAATTTTTATAGCATCCTCGTAATTGGCGGGTTTTTGCAGCACTTTATCCTTAAGCCATACAATAGTATCAGCCGTTATTATAATCATATCATCGTCAAGATCTTCGTCAAAAACCTTTGCCTTTTTCTTGGCAAGATATAAAGGTATTTGCTCACGAATAAGTTGTTGTGGATAAGATTCATCGATAAATCCTTTTTTTTTGATTTCAAAATCAAGACCGATTTCTTTCAACAGATAATGACGTCGAGGAGAATCAGAAGCAAGAGTAATATGATAATTTTCTATTCCAGGAATAAACATAAAAATAGTAAATTAAATGTGCTGTAAAATTAAATAATTAGCCACTAATGCATATAAAATACCTGCGAACATAATAGCTTTAGACAGATTGCTGGCAAAGTGATAATCCTTTCTTTCTTTTGCAACAAAAATTTTATACAACAGCATTAATAAGGGAATTATTAAAAATATACTAAAATATATTAATGTTATGATATCCTTCAAGAATCTAAAATAAACATAAATTAACGAAAACTCCGTTAAAAGGATAAAAGTAATAACAACTATTTTAGTATTCATTACTCCTAATACAATTGGCAAAGTATTTCTCCCATAAGCATTATCACCTTCAAAATCTTCAACATCTTTAATAATTTCACGAATTAAGGTTAATAAAAAGGCATAGAAAGAAAATGCAGTAACCCATAAAATAACATAGTTAAAGTTAGCTTTCAGCTCAATCATCAAGAGCCCATATTTTTCACGTAATAAAGGTATTTCAAATAATAAAACCATTAAAGGAACCAGAGCCGTTAGTAAAGCAACAATTACATTGCCAATTAAAAACTGACGTTTATACGTTGTAGAATAAAACCATAGAATTCCTGTAATCATTACAAAAACCAGTGTAAGAATAGGTAAACCGATGTAAAAAGAAATATATGCACCTAATCCGATACCAATGGTATTAAAAATAATATGTAGAAGAATAGCCCAACGCCGATTGAGTTTGCGTCCTAAAATTACTCTTTCCGGACGATTTAAAAGGTCCGTTTTTGTATCAAAATAATCGTTTATAACATACCCTGCTGCTGTAATTAATACCGTAGCCATTACCAAAAAGAAAAAATGTAGTTTGGAAAATTGTAATTCAAACTGGTTAACTTTTAATAGAGGCTTAATAATACCCCAACGCATTAAATATTGCGTTAAAACAATGATTAACAAATTTTTGTATCGTATAAGCCTTAAAAAATTCATCATAAATTAAAGATTAATCAAATTTTTTCCATTTCCCTTGTAAACGTAAAACCTGTTCGATTACATCGCGTACACAACCTCTTCCTCCAGGGAACGTAGAAATATATCTTGAAATAGATTTTATTTCTTCGGCAGCATCCGCCGGACATGTTGGCAATCCTGCAAAATTCATCACCTCATAATCCGGAAGATCATCCCCCATATAAAGTATCTCTTCGGGTTTAAGGCCATATTTAAAATAAAAATCTTCGAAATCATTTATTTTATCTCTTGAAGCCATATAAATATCGGTAATCCCAAGATATTGAAAACGTTTTTTTGTTGCCTGGGAATCGCCTCCTGAAATAATTCCAATAATATACCCCTGCTTTAATGCATAATTAACGGCATACCCATCTTTCATATTTACAGCTCTCACAAATTCTCCTCCGGGCTCAAGGTATATTTGTCCATCGGTAAACACTCCATCTACATCAAAAACAAAAGCTTTTATATTACGTAAATCTTCTTTAAAATTTGTCATTGGATAAAATTCAATCTTTTTTATTTAAGTTATAAATACTTTCGCTCACAAAACTATATATTTTTTCAAATTCGGGGTAATCTTTTAACATTTTCACATGCATATCAATCGTTTTTTTATCCTTACGCATTGCTGGTCCGGTTTGTGCATCTAGAGGATTCATTTCGTTTGCTTTTTTAGCGGTTTCATTAATTAATGGATGCAATAGGTTAAAATCAATATTATTTTCACCCAACAACTCAGAACCAATATTATACATATGATTCGTAAAGTTACACGCAAATACCGCGGCCAGGTGTAAAATTTTTCGTTTTTCGGAATTAATTAACTCTACTTTTTTACTTAGACTTTCAGCCAGGGCTAAAAGTTTATTTTCAGTTTCAGAGCTATTTGCTTCAATACAAATTGGAATCTCAGAAAAATCTAATGCTCTGCTTTTTGTGAATGTTTGTAACGGATAAAAAACCCCAAAATTATCAAAATAAGTTTCAAAAACACTCATTGGGACACTTCCGGCTGTATGGACAACTATTCCTTTTTGGATTTTCAAATTCCGGGCAATATCTTCAATAGCAGTGTCTTTAATAGAAATAATATAAATATCGGCATTATCCGGCAATGTTTCCAAACGAGTAGTATAGGGGGTATTTATTTTTTTAGCTAAGCTTTCAGCCGATTTTTCAGTTTGGCTGTAGATTTTTTTTATGCAATAACCAGCATTTTTTAAAGCTAAAGCAATGTGTGTAGCAACATTACCTGCTCCAATAATCACAATTCCATTTTTTTTGTGCTGTGAATAATCCATAAAAGATTGATTAAAAACATAAAATTAAACGAAAAATTCCAGCAATCAAAACATAAAAAAGAGGGTGTCCAAAAAGAAAAAAAGCAACGTCATTACGATGAGGAACGAAGAAGTAATCTTTTTATTCTCAGACCATTGAAATTTAAAGATTCCTTCACTTCGTTCGGAATGACTACTTTTTGGGCACCCTCTTTAATCTTCCAAAGAGCATATTAATAACAATACTTATTTTCTTCGATTAATTTATCAGCAATCCTTCTTCGAGTTTCTTTCACATTTACTCCAGGAACTTTTGTGTAAACCTGTACACCTTTAAGCATTTTTTCTGTATGATCCTCATCTTCGATAGAATAAATGGCATCCATGGCATGCTTATATATTTCTGCAGCTATTTCAAAAACATAAACATCAAGGATATCTTTATACAATTCCATATCCTCGGGTGTTTTCATGGATTCTAATTTCTTAATACGAAGCATGGTTGATTCAGCAACATATGTATGCATAATAATATCAGCAATACTATTGATTACTTCCTGTTCGTGAACTAATTTACGTTGATATTTATTTACAGCCGCTTCAATAAGCATTAGCGCTGTATTTTTAAAATTGCAAATAAAGAAAGATTTATCTTCGAAATAACCCTTTGGCTGGTAGTTATCGGTTAAATTTTCCAAACCATCGAATACTTCTTTTGCTTTATCAGATAGTTTGATAACTCCCTTTTGGCCACGTTTGATAATCGTATCAGCAATAAGGATACGATTAATCTCGTTAGTTCCTTCGAAAATACGGTTAATCCGAGAATCGCGATATGCTCTGTCAGCGGGCATTTCTGCAGAAAAACCCATTCCTCCCATTATTTGAACAGATTCATCAACAATATAATCTAATGCTTCAGAACCATAAACTTTCATAATAGCAGCTTCGGGAGCAAATTCAGCAAATCCTTCGATGCTTGCTTTTCCGTGCTCCATACCCTCTTCTTTATTAATCTCTGCAACGTCAGAAGCGTTCTTGCTGGCACGATAAACAGCCGACTCGTTGGTAAAAGATTTAATTACCTGTTCGGCTAATTTATGTTTAATGGCACCAAAATTAGCGATTAGTGACCCAAACTGTTTCCGTTCATTAGCATAATTTACTGATTGAGTAATCACTCGTTTACATGAACCAATTACATTAGCCCCAAGTTTCAGGCGGCCCATATGTAAAATATTAAGGGCAATACGAAAACCTTCGCCACGTCGTCCCAACAAATTCTCAACGGGAACTTTTACATCATTATAGAAAATTTGTACTGTTGACGAACCTTTAATACCCATCTTCTTTTCTTCGGGATTAATCACCACTCCATCCCACTTACTCTCAACAATAAAAGCGCTTTGAACTCTATCGTTATCGATCTTAGCAAAAACAGTTTGAATGTCTGCAAATCCACCATTGGTAATCCACATTTTCTGGCCATTTAAGATATAATGTTTACCATCTTCGGATAAAACCGCTTTTGTGGTACCTGCATTCGCATCAGAACCTGCATTAGGTTCTGTTAAACAATACGATGCAATCAATTCTCCTGAAGCCAGTTTCGGTAAATATCGTTGTTTCTGCTCATCGTTACCGTAATAAACCAATGGAAGTGTTCCGATTCCTGTATGCGCTGAATATGCAACAGCAAAAGAGTATCCTGCACCAATTTTATCGGCCGAAAGCATTGAAGTTACAATATCCTGCCCAAAACCTTCATATTCTTCAGGTACTGATATTCCTAACAGTCCTAACTCCCCGGCTTTTTGTAATATTTTCCGCATTAAACCAGGTTCTTTAGCATCAATACGGTCAAGGTTAGGAAATACTTCTGTTTCCAAAAAATCATCACAAGTTTGAGCAATCATTTGTTGCTCTTCGTCAAATTCTTCAGGTATGAAAATATCATTAGCATTCATTTCTTTAAGAAGAAATTCACCACCTCTGATTTTTAATTTGTGTTCCATTTTTACAAGATTTATTTTATAATTCTAATGATTGTTCAATTAATTCTGCAATATCGTAATTTTTAACTTCTTTTTCTTTATTTTTATATTTTAATCCGTCTGTCATCATTACCATACAATACGGACATGCAGTAACTACAATGTCGGCTCTGGTTTCAAGTGCATCTTCAATACGTTCAATAAACACTTCTTTATCCCCTTTTTCGGCTTCTTTAAACATTTGTCCGCCACCTGCACCACAGCATAAAGCAAAACTTTTATTCCTTTTCATTTCCACTTTTTTCGAAGGAATAGCTTCCAATACTTTTCTGGGAGCTTCGTACTCGCCATTGGCACGACCTAAATAGCATGGATCATGATATGTTAATGTTTTATTTTTAAATAAATCACTATTAATTTTCAGTTTCCCTTCTTTGATTAAATCACGTAAAAATTGAGTATGATGAATGACTTCGAAATTTCCACCGTAATCGGGATATTCATTCTTAAAGGTATTAAAAGCATGTGGGTCGCAGGTTAGGATTTTTTTTACTTCGTAACCGTTTAAAATTTCAATATTACTCATTGCCTGCATTTGATACAACATTTCGTTTCCGGCTCTTCGGGCAATATCTCCCGAAGATGACTCTTCAACACCTAAAACGGCATAACTAATATTCAAATGCGTTAGAATTTTCACAAATGAACGGGTTACTTTTTTATATCGATCGTCGAACGCACCGGCACTTCCAACCCATAAAAGATATTCGGGTTTTTCGCCATTAGCGAACAAATCGGCCATTACAGGAACTTTTATTTTACGTTTTTTTTCTGACATGATATTTATGTTTCGAACTTTAATTTATCAAAAAAATTTAAAATTAATTTTCATTAATATACAGCTCTTCGGCCCACAACATTCTGTCTTCTTGGGAAAATTGCCAGGGAGCACCGTTATTTTCAATATTATTAAAAATAGTATTTAATTCGCCCGGGGATGCTGCCTCTTCCATAACAAGGTAGCGTCTCAGCTCAACAATTAGGGTAGGATGATTAATATTTATAGGGCATTCCTGGGCACAGGCATTACAAGTGGTACAAGCCCATAACTCTTCTTCGGTGATATAATCCCGCAACAAAGCTTTTCCGTCATCATAGTTTGGATCTTTCACCTTCTTAGGCCCTTTTTGGTTCATGCGCGAACGAACATCCATAATAATTTTTCGTGGAGACAATTTTTTACCCGTAATATTAGCAGGGCAAACGGCAGTACAACGTCCGCATTGTGTACATGCAAGAGAATCGAAATAAGTTTTCCACAAAACATCTTCAATATCTTTGACGCCAAACCGTTCGGTTTGCTCCTCTTCACCTTCAGCAGGTTCCTGGAATGCGGCATTAGGATCCATCATTAATTTTACCTCTTTAGTAATGCTTTCCATATTGTCCAGTTTACCCAGAGGACCTAAACGGCTAAGAAATACATTTGGAACCGATAAAAACACGTGAAAGTGTTTTGAGTAAGGCAGGTAATTAGCAAAGAAAAAGATAAGTAAAATATGTACCCACCAATTTATCTCGTGGAGCACATACAATTTAGATTCAGACATTCCGGAAAACCAGCCGGCGATTATTTTACTTACAGGGAATACTCCATAAATTTCATGGCTTGTAGCTGTTGCATGTTGATAATAAAAAGTATTCATCCCTAACAGGGATATCATAAGTAAAAGAATTAATGTTAAAGCAATATTAGCATCAATATGGGTTTTGTGAGTCATCTCAATCCCGCTAAACCGTTTTACATGCAGGAAGATTCGACGGAAAAGAAACAACAAAATAGCCAGTGCAATAATAAGTGCAAAAATATCGCCCGATGCAATTATTACATCATAAACAATCCCCAAACCTTTCAAAACCCTTTCGGTACCGAAAATTCCATCAATAACCATTTCGATGCTACCGATAAGAATAACACAAAAACCCCAAAAAACCAAAGCATGTATAAATCCTAGTATTGGCCTTCTAAACATTTTGGTTTGCCCAATGGCAACTTTCATCATTAACATAAATCGCTTTCCAAAATTTCGAATAGGAAAACCTTTTTTGGTAAGCTTAAAAAAGGAAATTAATCTAAACACCGAATAAGTAAAAATTCCCAGGGTAATAATTAATGAAATTATAAACAGTATTTGTTTTAACATCATAGCTTTATGCTTTAAAATGAAAGGCAACAGATTTATTTTTGAAAAAAAACCTGTTGCCAGAAAATTCCAATAATATCAAATATTTTTTATTTTGCTTTTGCTTCTTTAACCGCATCAATAAATTCAGGCAACACTTTTAATGCATCGCCAACAATGCCATAATCAGCAGCTTCAAAAATAGGTGCATCTTTATCGTTATTAATGGCTACAATATATTTGGAGCCACTAACACCAGCTAAATGTTGAATAGCACCTGAAATACCAACAGCAAAGTAAAGATTAGGAGCAATAATCTTCCCTGTTTGTCCGGTATGTTCTTCGTGCGGACGCCATCCTTCGTCGGATACAGGACGTGAACAAGCAGTAGCACCATTAAGCAGGCCTGCAAGCTCTTCTATTGGCGCCCAGTTATCAGGCGACTTCATCCCGCGACCACCAGAAACAACAATTTCAGCATCGGTTAATAGTAACTGTCCTGTTTGTTTTTGTTCATCCTTAACTTGTGTTTTTATCTCTCCAATTTGTGCATCAAATTGTTCAATTGATGCATCTTTAGCATTCTCAATTAACTCGAACGAATTTTGTGCCATGGTTAAAATCTTAACATCTGATTTAAGCACAACATTTGAAAAAGCTTTTCCCGAGAATACTTTTTTATAAATGATAAACGGCTCAATGCTTGTGGGTAATTTTGTTACCGCAGAGCCAAGTCCGGCCTTTAATTTAACTGAAAGCCTGGGAGCCAGCGCTTTACCCATATTATTATGAGCTATAACCAAAACTTTAGCCTCTTCTTTTTCGGAAACTTGTGCAATAACAGAAGCGTAAGCCTGATTGTCCAATACCTTTAATTGATCGTTGTTTACAGCAACTACCTTATCGGCGCCATAATTGCTTAATTTTTTCAATTCATTTTCCTGTACATCACCAATTGATAATGCTACAGTTTGGGTATTTAGCATTTCTGCAACTTTGCTTGCATAGGAAACCAATTCGAAGGATAACTTCTTAAATTTCCCATCCCAATTTTCTGTAAATACTAATACTGACATATCTTAGTTTTATTAAATTCTTAATTAATTATTATTTATTTTATTAAAGAACTTTGGCTTCATTTTGAAGCATATCCACCAATTCTTTAACATTTTCAGGTTCAACCATTTTACAAGGAGGTTTTGGTTGTGGCAACTCGAATTCAACAAATTCGGTTAAAGCCTCAACATCAACTGGTTGAACAACATTTAAGGGTTTTTTCCGTGCCATCATAATTCCACGCATTGCTGCAATCATTGGTTCTTTGGCAATACCCTTTTGTACTATCGTTACAACCGGAAGTTCTGAAACAACCTGGTCGTGCCCGCCATCAATATCGCGAGTAATGGTAAGCTCACCATTCTCTAAATTAACTGCAGAAACAGCTGATACAGATGGGAATTCTAAAAATTCCGCTAACATACCTCCCCCTGCTGATCCATTATAATCACTGGATTCGATACCTGCAAAAATAATATCGTGCGGATTATTTTTAACGTATTCAGCAATTTGTGCTGCAACAAAATATGCATCTTTTGGTTCTGCATCAATTCGAACTGCATCATCGGCTCCAATAGCTAATGCTTTTCTAATGGTTGGTTCGGCATCTTTACCGCCAACAGTAATTACCGTTATATTATCAATCGAATTTGCAGCATCCTGTTTTAATTGAATTGCCCTGGTTAATGCAAGCTCATCCCAGGGATTAATAATCCATTGTACTCCGGTGGTATCAAAAGCTGTATTATCATCTACAAACTTTGCTTTTGTTGTAGTATCCGGAACATTACTTAAGCAAACTAGAATTTTCATTTAATTACTATTTAAGTTAACAATTCTATTATTTTAACAATTATTGTGATTCGAAAAAATGTACATTTGGTATTCAAGGTAAAAATACTATATTTCAAAATACTGGATTTAGAAAATTTCAATCACATCCAATACAATCTAAAAAACTATTTTCACTAACAAGTTGGCAAATATAAAAATAGTTGCTTTACAAAACAAGAAACCAAATTTACTAATAATTATACAAATATGTATATAATATGCCATTTGATTAAAATCTGTTTAAAATAACAAAAAAAAATCTTTTTTAAGTTTGATACTTGTTAAGTTTGCATTACTTTGAATCAATTCATAAAAACATGCCTTTTAAGAATATAATTAAGTCCCTTGGTCCGGGATTATTGTGGGCAGGGGCTGCCATTGGGGTATCGCACTTGGTGCAATCTACACGTGCCGGTGCCATTTACGGTTTTCAATTAGTGGGTATTATTTTACTCATCAACTTATTGAAATATCCTTTTTTTGAATTTGGCCCAAGATATGCATCTGCAACGGGTGAAAGTTTACTGCACGGATACAAACGATTAGGAAAATGGGCAGTAGTATTATATCTGTTGTTAACTATTGCCACGATGTTTACACTTCAGGCAGCCATAACGGCTGTTACTGCGGGACTATTTTCTTTTGTTTTTCCAAATACATTTAATATGGTTACCTGGTCGGTAATTATTTTAACGATTGCAACAATCATTGTAGCTTTTGGGAAATATTCATTTTTAGATAAAATCATTAAATTCATTATTATCATATTGGCATTATCAACAATTATAGCTGTTGTTTCTGCTTCTACCAAAGGATTTAATCCCAATCCTGAATTTGCCGCTACTTTTAACTGGAGTTTTGGAGATCTTGCCCTATTAATTGCATTTGCCGGCTGGATGCCTTCAGCCATTGACATTTCGGTGTGGCATTCCTTCTGGTCGGTAGCCAAAAGAAAACAAGGGAAACATATCCCATCGGTTAAAGAATCATTGTTTGATTTTAATGTTGGCTATATCGGGACTGTAATTTTATCTATAGGTTTTTTATCTTTGGGAGCATTAGTAATGTATGGTACAGGTAGTACCTTTTCTGAAAACGGAACGATGTTTGCTGGACAGTTAATCCATTTATTTACAACCAACTTGGGCAGTTGGGCCTATATTTTTATTGCTGTGGCTGCATTAACCACCATGTCGAGTACAACGCTAACCTGTTTAGATGCTTACCCAAGAGTGTTAAAACCAGCGACCGAACTTTTGTTTCCTAAATTGAAAAAGAACGATAGCGATAACTGGAACTGGTTATCATGGATGTGGTTAATAATACTGCTTTCCGGGACAATAGTTATTCTCTTATTCTTTCTGAAAGGAATGAGTTTTCTGGTTGATTCAGCCACCACATTATCGTTTTTAACCGCTCCGGTTTTGGGGTACCTAAATTTTAAAGCAGTAATGGGAAAAAACGTTTCTGAAGATCACAAACCGAAACGTTGGCTCAGAATTTTATCATGGGTGGGGTTAGTAGTATTAACAGCCGTAGGAATATATTATTTAATCTGGAAACTTCTCATTCTGTAATCTGTTTCTATCGTCAATATCAACCCTACGAAGGTTTAAACCCTCGGAGGGCTCTATTGTCATGTGGCGTTATCTCATTTAGAATTTGCTAAATCGCCAAAAATGAATAAATTTAGGCTTCAATTAATAAAAACATCTCCCGATGAATTTGCTGACTTTCCTTATTTCAAATTTTAAACTACTGAGCCAACTATTTTTTATGGCAATTATCGTTACTTCCATTATTGTTTCCCTAGTTATTCTACTTGAAAACCGGAATCCAATAAGGGCCTCAGCACTTATCCTTTTACTTTTTACTTTACCTGGAATTGGTTTATTAATTTATTTCTTTTTGGGAAGAGATTACCGCAAAAGAAAGATGTTTGAAGCTAAAAAAGATTCCGACAGGGATATTATTCGTAAGCTAAAAGAGCAAATAAGAAGCAGTTCGGAGGAGTTAATCAAAAAAAATTATGATATTTTGGGCAATAAATCACTACTTGCTAAAATGCTTTTAAACGATAATTATTTTGGTCTTACAGAACACAATCAATTAAATCTACTAATCAATGGTGAACAAAAATTCCCGCAGTTATTCAGTGCTTTAGAAAATGCAAAAGAGCACATTCACATCGAATATTTTATCATAGAAAACGGTTTTTTATTTAAACAGTTCAAGTCAATTTTAATCAAAAAACGCATTGAAGGAGTTTCTATACGAATTATTTACGATGATTTCGGCTCACGCCATTTAAAAAACAAAAGTATTAACGAATTGAAAAAGGCCGGGATTGAAATTTATCCTTTTTATAAAACCTATTTCCCTTACATGGCAAACCGTATTAATTACAGAAATCACAGAAAAATTGTTGTAATTGACGGAAAAACAGGTTTTATTGGAGGTTTAAATTTGAGTGATAAATACACAAACAATCTATCATCAAAAAAATCTTTTTACTGGCGCGATACTCATTTAAAAATTGAAGGCCCTGCTGTTCGTTATTTACAATATATTTTCCTTCTCGATTGGCAATTTTCATCAGATCAAACTTTACTGTATAATTCGCTGTTCTTTCCCAATTTAAAAAATAATGATAATGGAAAACTGGTACAAATCATTTCAGGCGGTCCTGATTTATTAAGGGAAACAGTAATGACTGCATATTTTAAAGCCATTGTTGATGCCGAAAAAGAATGTTATATAACCACCCCTTATTTTATTCCCAGTCAGGGAATAATTACAGCCATTAAACAAGCTGCATTGAGTGGAGTTGACGTTCGATTATTGGTCCCCGGAAAATCTGACTCGTGGCTTCTGAATTCTGCATCAAATACTTACTATTACGATCTTTTATCGTCAGGAGTTAAAATATTCAGATATAAAAAGGGGTTTGTCCATGCCAAAACCATAGTTATTGATAACAATTTGAGCATTGTCGGCTCTGCCAATATGGATTACCGTAGCTTTGATTATAATTTCGAAGTTAATGCAATTATTTATGATCCAGATTTTAACAATGAAATAAAACATCAATTTTTAAAAGATCTGGAAGAAAGTGAACAAATAACCCAAGAAGAATGGGAAAACTGTCCTTTACGAGTAAGATTAAAAGAATCCATAGCAAGACTATTGTCACCCATATTATAAAACAAAAAAACCATCCCTTAAAAGAAAGAAATGGTTTTTAATTTTAAAAAAATTTATGCTTGAGCTGTAGGCCCACCAAAATTCATTGGCATTGAGGCTCCTCCTCCATCAGAATTTTTTATTGGACCATGCATCTTTTCAAATTTCTCTAAATTATCTTTCAATGCATTAAAAAAACGTTTAGCATGTTCGGGGGTAAGAATAATTCTAGATTTAACCTCCGCTTTAGGAACTCCGGGCATTACCCTTACAAAATCAAGTACAAATTCAGCACTTGAATGGGTAATAACCGCTAAATTTGAATAAACACCCTGCGCAACATCTTCTTTTAAATCAATGTTTATCTGACCTTTATGTTGTTTTTTTTCGTCTTCCATGATTAATAATTATTTTGTACAAATTTTATTCACGTTCTTTGGCCGACATTAAATCATCGTATTCTTCTTTTGAACCGACAATAATTTTATCATAATCACGCAATCCAGTACCTGCGGGAATCTTGTGTCCAACAATAACATTCTCTTTCAATCCTTCAAGTTTATCTATTTTACCATGAATTGCAGCTTCGTTAAGAACTTTTGTTGTTTCCTGGAACGAAGCAGCAGACATAAAGCTCTTCGTTTGAAGCGCTGCTTTTGTAATACCTTGCAGCACCTGGCTTGAGGTTGCAGGAACAGCATCTCTTGCTTCAACAAGTTTAAGATCTTTACGTTTAAGAATTGAATTTTCGTCTCGCAATTTACGTGCTGTAACAATCTGTCCGGATTTAAATATTTGTGAATCGCCTGGATCGTTAATCACATTCTTATCATAAATCCAGTCATTCTCATCCATAAATACCCACTTATCAACAACTTGTTTTTCAAGGAATTTGGTATCTCCCGGATCTTCAATAATTACTTTACGCATCATCTGTCGAACGATTACTTCAAAGTGTTTATCGTTAATCTTAACACCTTGTAATCGATAGACTTCCTGAACCTCGTTCACAATATATTCCTGAACTTTTGTTGGTCCTTTAATAGCCAAAATATCAGAAGGTGTAATTGCTCCATCAGACAATGGAATTCCAGCACGTACATAATCATTTTCTTGTACAAGAATTTGTTTTGATAGTGGTACAAGATATTTCTTAACTTCACCGGTTTTCGATTTAATAATTATTTCACGGTTACCGCGTTTAATTTTACCAAAAGCAACCTCTCCATCGATTTCAGAAACAACAGCAGGGTTGGATGGGTTTCTAGCTTCGAAAAGTTCAGTAACTCGTGGTAAACCTCCGGTAATATCACCTGATTTTCCTACGGCTCTTGGTAACTTCGCTAATATCTCACCCGACTTAACTTCCTGTCCGTCATCGATACTTATATGCGCACCTACTGGAAGGTTATATGTTTTTATAATTTCTCCATCTTTACCAATTAATTTGGCTGTAGGATTTTTCTTTTTATCCCGGGTTTCAATAATCACTTTTTCTTTAAAACCAGTTTGTTCATCCGATTCTTCTTTAAAGGTTATCCCTTCAATAAGATTTTCGAAAGATAATTTTCCGGTTGCTTCAGAAATAATTACCGCATTATATGGATCCCAATCACAAATCATCGTCCCTTTCTTAACAGTATCACCATTCTTAATATAAAGTCTGGAACCATAAGGAATGTTATGAGTAGAAAGAACAATTCCTGTATTTTTATCAATAATACGCATTTCGGCCAATCGACCAATAACGATATCTATTTTTTTACCATCCTCGTCTTTTTCAACCGTTCTTAGCTCGTCAATTTCAATAGTACCATCATATTTTGCAACAATGCTTGAATCAGCTGCAATATTAGAAGCTGTTCCTCCTACGTGGAATGTTCTTAAGGTTAGCTGTGTACCTGGTTCTCCAATGGATTGAGCTGCAATAACGCCAACAGATTCACCTTTTTGAACCATTTTACCGGTTGCAAGGTTTCTGCCATAACATTTAGCACAAACACCATTTTTAGATTCACAGGTTAATACCGAACGAATTTCAACCTGCTCAATTGGTGATTCTTCTATTTTTTTAGCAATATCTTCGGTAATCTCCTCTCCTGCTCCAATAATAAGCTCGCCAGAAAGTGGATGGTAAACATCATGCACCGTTGTTCTACCCAGTATTCTTTCAAATAATGTTTCAACCACCTCTTCGTTTTTCTTAATGGCTGTTGCTACCAAACCTCGCAATGTTCCACAATCTTCTTCTGTAATAATAACATCTTGTGACACATCAACCAAACGACGAGTAAGGTAACCAGCATCGGCTGTTTTAAGGGCTGTGTCGGCCAAACCTTTACGCGCACCGTGGGTTGAAATAAAGTACTCAAGTACGGAGAGCCCTTCTTTAAAATTTGAAAGAATCGGATTTTCAATAATTTCAGAACCTGAAGTACCAGATTTTTGTGGTTTTGCCATCAATCCCCTCATTCCGGATAACTGACGAATCTGTTCTTTAGAGCCCCTCGCACCAGAATCGAGCATCATATATACCGAATTAAATCCTTGATTATCGGTAGTTAACTTTTTCATTAATGTTTGAGTTAACTTAGCATTAATATGCGTCCAAATATCAATAATCTGGTTGTAACGTTCATTATTAGTAATGAAACCCATATTATAATTATTCAACACCTCTTCAACCTGCTCATATCCATCATTAACAAGAATCTCTTTCTCTTTGGGAATAATTACATCGTCAAGGTTAAAAGACAAACCACCACGGAATGCCATTTGATAACCAAGATGTTTAATATCATCTAAAAATTTAGATGTTACATCGGTACCTGTTTTCTTCAATACTGTACCAATAATATCTCTAAGTGATTTCTTCGTTAATAATTCATTGATATAACCAACTTCTTTTGGTACAAATTGGTTAAAAATTACACGTCCAACAGTAGTTTCAATTATATGATTTACTGGCTTGCCATCAACTATATCATCAACTTTTACTTTTATACTTGCATGTAAAGCAACGGCACCCTCGTTGTAAGCAATAGTTACCTCTTCGGGAGAATAAAATTTCAGTCCTTCACCTTTTACTCCGGCTCTTTGTTTCGTAATGTAATATAAACCAAGCACCATATCCTGTGAAGGTACTGTAATTGGCGCTCCATTAGCCGGATTAAGAATGTTATGCGAAGCCAACATCAACATTTGGGCTTCAAGTATAGCTGCATTTCCTAAGGGTAAATGAACAGCCATCTGGTCACCATCAAAGTCGGCATTAAATGCTGTACAAGCTAATGGATGCAATTGAATTGCTTTACCTTCAATTAATTTAGGTTGGAATGCCTGGATACCAAGTCGGTGCAATGTTGGAGCACGGTTAAGCATTACAGGATGTCCTTTAAGCACATTTTCCAAAATATCCCAAACGACCGGGTCTTTTCGATCAACAATTTTTTTCGCTGATTTTACCGTTTTTACAATCCCTCTTTCGATTAATTTTCTAATTACAAAAGGTTTATAAAGCTCAGCGGCCATATCTTTGGGCAAACCACATTCGTGTAATTTCAATTCCGGACCAACCACAATTACCGAACGTGCTGAATAATCGACACGTTTACCTAATAAATTTTGTCGGAACCGACCTTGTTTCCCTTTCAAACTGTCACTTAAAGATTTAAGCGCTCTGTTTGAATCTGTTTTTACAGCATTTGATTTTCTTGAGTTATCAAACAATGAATCAACTGCTTCCTGCAACATACGTTTTTCGTTACGTAAAATAACTTCAGGAGCTTTAATTTCAATTAATCGTTTGAGTCGATTATTTCTGATAATAACTCTACGATAAAGATCATTCAGGTCAGATGTAGCAAATCTTCCGCCATCAAGAGGAACAAGCGGGCGCAATTCAGGAGGAATTACAGGCACGACTTTAACAATCATCCATTCGGGTCGATTTATTCCTTTAGAAGCACGGAATGCTTCAACAACCTGAAGTCTTTTTAATGCTTCGTTTTTACGTTGCTGAGAAGTCTCAGTATTAGCTTTATGACGAAGGTCATAAGATAATTCATCCAAATCAATACGTTCTAACAATTTATAAAGAGATTCAGCGCCCATGTCAGCGATAAACTTATTTGGATCTGAATCATCTAGATATTGATTATCTTTGGGTAAAGTCTCTAAAATATCAAGATATTCTTCTTCAGTTAAAAAATCAAGGTATTTAACACCATCTTCAGCTTTAATACCCGGATTAATAACTATATATCTTTCGTAATAAATAATTGAATCCAGTTTTTTGGTTGGAAGTCCTAAAAGATATCCGATTTTATTTGGCAATGATTTAAAATACCAAATATGAGCTACGGGAACAACCAACGATATGTGTCCCATTCGTTCTCTTCGAACTTTTTTCTCTGTAACCTCTACACCACAACGGTCACAAACAATTCCTTTATATCTGATTCGTTTGTATTTACCACAATGACATTCATAATCTTTGACAGGGCCAAAAATCCTTTCACAAAACAATCCATCACGCTCGGGTTTATAAGTCCTGTAATTTATAGTCTCGGGTTTTAAAACCTCTCCACTTGAACGTTCAAGAATTTCTTCCGGAGAAGCTAAACCTATAGAGATTTTTGTAAAATCACTCTTTACCTTATTATCTCTTCTGAATGACATATATTGAAAATTAAATGGTATATAAAATAATAAAAATATATGAATGTTGGGATAAGTTCCCAACATTCATTAAAATATCTAATCGAGATTTACGCTTAAACCTAATCCTCTTAACTCATGTAACAATACATTGAGCGATTCGGGTATACCAGGCATAGGCATTGGCTCTCCTTTAACTATCGCTTCGTAAGCTTTAGCTCTTCCGTTTACATCGTCAGATTTCACGGTTAGGATTTCCTGCAATACATTAGATGCACCGAAAGCCTCTAGTGCCCAAACTTCCATCTCACCAAAACGCTGGCCTCCAAATTGAGCTTTACCACCCAATGGCTGTTGTGTAATTAATGAATAAGGGCCGATTGAACGTGAGTGCATCTTATCTTCAACCATATGACCTAACTTAAGCATATAAATTATACCTACAGTTGCCGGTTGATGGAATCGTTCACCTGTTCCTCCATCAAAAAGATACGTTTTACCATAGGCAGGAACTTCAGCCTTATCGGTATATTCTGTTATTTGTTCTAGTGTAGCTCCATCAAAAATAGGTGTGGCAAAATTAACACCCAGTTTCTTTCCAGCCCAACCAAGAACCGATTCGTAAATTTGTCCAAGGTTCATCCTTGAGGGTACACCTAATGGATTTAGTACAATATCAACCGGTGTTCCATCTTCAAGGAAAGGCATATCTTCAGCTCGAACAATCTTAGCAACAATACCTTTGTTTCCATGACGGCCTGCCATTTTATCTCCAACAGTTACTTTTCGTTTTTTGGCTATATAAACTTTTGCCATTTGAACAATACCTGTTGGTAGTTCATCACCAATAGTTACATTATATTTCTTACGCCTTAAATGAGCATCAATCTCTTTACGTTTAATAATATAATTATGTAACAATCTTTTGATGATTTCATTCTTATTTTTATCGGTTGTCCACTTATTAGGATTAACATTAATAAAGTCTATATCCTGTAACATTTTAATGGTGAACTTGGTTCCTTTTGGAATAACATCAACATTGTAATAATCTTTTACTCCCTGCGATGTTTTTCCATTGACAAGAATGAATAATTTATCGATTAATTTATTGGTTAATTGCTCTACTTTCAGGGCAAATTCTTTATCTATTGCCTCAAGCTCCATTTTATCAGCATTTTTCGATTTCTTATCTTTTAATGCTCTAGAGAATAGCTTTTTATTAATAACTACTCCTTGTAATGATGGTGAAGCTTTAAGCGATGCATCTTTAACATCCCCTGCTTTATCACCAAAGATAGCACGTAATAATTTTTCTTCTGGTGATGGGTCAGATTCTCCTTTTGGTGTAATCTTACCAATTAAAATATCACCAGGTTTTATGTGAGCACCAATTCGAATTAAACCGTTTTCATCTAAATCTTTGGTAGCTTCTTCGCTAACATTAGGAATATCAGAAGTTAATTCTTCAAGGCCACGTTTAGTATCACGTACTTCCAATAAATACTCATCTATATGGATTGATGTAAACACATCATTTTTAACAACATGCTCGGAGATTACAATAGCGTCCTCAAAGTTATATCCTTTCCATGGCATAAACGCCACTTTAAGATTTCGTCCTATGGCTAATTCACCATCATCAGTTCCGTATCCATCTGTTAAAACCTGTCCTTCAACCACTTTTTGTCCTTTACGAACAATTGGTTTTAAATTAACACAAGTATTTTGATTTGTTTTTGCAAACTTAGGGAGTCGATATCGTTTTATATCATCATCGAAACTAACAAATTTTTCTTCTTCTGTTCGGTTGTAACGAATAACGATCTCTTCAGCATCAACATAGTCTACAACACCTTCTCCTTCAGCAACAATTTGTATTCTTGCATCATTTACTACATGTTCCTCCAAACCCGTTCCAACAATTGGAGCTTCGGGTTGTAATAAAGGAACAGCCTGACGCATCATATTTGATCCCATTAATGCACGGTTTGCATCATCATGTTCCAGAAATGGAATTAATGAGGCTGCAATAGATGCAATTTGATTGGGAGCAACATCCATAAGATCAACTTCTTCAGGAGTAGCTAATGGATAATCAGCTTCCAGCCTCGACTTAATTCTTGGATTAATAAATTTACCAAGTTCATCAATCGGGGCGTTTGCCTGGGCAATAGTAATTCCTTCTTCTTCTTCGGCACTTAAGAACAGAGCATCTCCGCTTAAATCAACTTTACCTTCGGTTACTTTTCGATAAGGTGTTTCAATAAATCCTAAATCATTAATTTTAGCATAAACACATAACGAAGAAATTAACCCGATATTAGGACCTTCAGGAGTCTCAATAGGACACAAGCGGCCATAATGGGTATAGTGAACATCTCGCACTTCAAAACCGGCTCTTTCTCTAGAAAGTCCACCTGGTCCTAATGCTGACAAACGTCGTTTATGAGTCATCTCACCTAATGGATTGGTTTGATCCATAAACTGAGACAGCTGGTTTGTACCAAAAAATGAATTGATAACGGATGATAGTGTTTTGGAATTAATTAAATCAATTGGGGTAAACACTTCGTTATCACGCACGTTCATTCTTTCCCGAATAGTACGTGCCATTCGGGCTAAACCAACACCAAATTGATTGGATAATTGTTCACCTACAGTACGAACCCTACGATTACTTAAGTGATCGATATCATCCACATCTGTTTTTGAGTTAATTAGCTCAATCAGATATTTTATAATTTGAATAATATCCTCATTGGTAAGAATCTTGGTTTCAATAGGTGTATCGATATTTAATTTTTTATTCATCCTGTAACGACCAACATCACCTAAGTCGTATCGTTTATCAGAGAAGAATAATTTTTCAATAACATCGCGAGCTGTAGATTCATCGGGTGGTTCTGCATTACGTAATTGTCTGTAAATATGCAAAACAGCTTCTTTCTCCGAGTTACAAGGATCTTTTTGAAGTGTATTATATATTATTGCATAATCAGACATATTCTGATCTTCTTTATGCAATAAAATTGTTTTGGCTCCAGAATCTACAATTTGTTCCAGATGTTCATTTTCAATAACAGTTTCACGATCAATAATCACTTCATTTCTTTCGATCGAAACCACTTCACCGGTATCCTCGTCAACAAAGTCTTCTACCCATGACTTAAGTACACGGGCAGCAAGTTTTCTACCGACATATTTTTTTAAACCCGATTTAGAAACTTTAACTTCATCCGCTAAATTAAAAATTTCAAGAATATCCTTATCGCTTTCATAACCTATAGCACGAAGAAGCGTGGTAACAGGTAATTTCTTTTTTCGATCAATATATGCATACATCACATTATTGATATCGGTAGCGAATTCAATCCATGATCCACGGAAGGGAATAATTCTTGCGGAATATAATTTTGTTCCGTTTGCGTGCAAACTTTGACCAAAGAATACTCCTGGAGAACGATGCAGCTGAGAAACAATAACACGTTCAGCTCCATTGATAACAAATGAGCCTCTATCGGTCATGTATGGCACGGTTCCAAGATATACATCCTGAATTACTGTATCAAAATCCTCATGTTCGGGATCAGTACAGTATAATTTAAGTTTCGCTTTTAAGGGTACACTAAAAGTTAATCCACGCTCAATACACTCTTCGATACTATATCTTGGTGGATCAATATAATAATCCAAAAATTCTAATACAAAATTATTTCTTGTATCAGTAATAGGAAAATTTCCACTAAATACCTGATAAAGACCTTCTTTTTTTCTCACTTCAGGAGTAGAATTTAACTGAAAGAATTCTTTAAAAGATTTTAATTGTACTTCTAAAAAATCAGGATAATTTAACTGATTTTTAGTAGAAGCGAAACTAATACGTTTGTTTGTAATATTTGAAGACATTGACTTAATAAATTAATTGAACTCAAACACTTAATATAATAAAAAGGCTTAGAATCCCCTTTTTAAGGATCCTAAAGCCTACAAGTTAGTATGTTAGGTCAATCCTACTTAAGTTCAACTTCCGCTCCTGCTTCTTCTAATTGTTGTTTTAATGATTCAGCTTCTTCTTTCGATATGCCTTCTTTAATAGCTTTTGGTGCGCTATCTACTACTTCTTTAGCTTCTTTTAATCCTAAACCAGTTAATTCTTTAACTAATTTAACGATTTGTAATTTAGCACCTCCTGGAGCTTTTAAAACAACATCAAATTCAGTTTTTTCAGCTTCTCCACCAGCTTCTGCACCAGCTGCAGGACCTGCTACAGCTACAGCTGCAGCTGCAGGTTCGATTCCATATTCTTCTTTTAATATGTCTGCTAACTCATTAACATCTTTTACAGTTAAGTTAACTAACTCTTCTGCAAGCGCTTTTAAATCTGCCATTTTTACTTATTTTTTAAAATTTAATATTACTACTTTTTTTATTCACTTTTATTTGAAAGTGTTTCTAAAACACCTGTCAGGGTATTACCCCCTGATTTTAATTGAGAAATTACATTCTTCATTGGAGATTGTAATAATCCAATAAGATCACCTAGTAATTCTTCTTTAGATTTAACGTTTACTAATGTTTCTAATAAATTATCCCCTAAATAAACAGACTCTTCAACATAGGCTGCTTTAATAACAGGTTTTTTAAATTTCTTACGAAATTCTTTAATCATTTTAGCCGGAACATTTCCGGTTTCAGTAAACATTATTGCAGTTGGCCCCTTCAAAACATCATAAAGTTCATCTACCTGAAATTCAGATTGATCTAATGCTCTTTTAAGAAGGGTATTCTTAACAACCAACATTTGAATATTATTCTCAAAACATTTCCTTCTTAACAAACTTGTACTTTCAGCATTTAATTCGCTGGTATCTGTTACGTAAAAATGTGTTGAATTATTTAATTGTTCAACCAGGTTGTTAACAATGATCTCTTTCTCTTCGCGTTTCATAATCAATATTTTTTACTCTGAATTGTCGAAATTGGACTTAAACAGATTTTGGGTCAATTTTAATACCGGGACTCATCGTACTTGAAATGTAAAGGCTTAGAATATAAGTACCTTTAGCTGCAGCAGGTTTTAATTTATTAACCGTAGCCATAAATTCACGTGCATTTTCAGCTAATTTTTTAGGTTCAAAAGATACTTTTCCTACCGATGAATGAATAATTCCATATTTATCCACCTTAAAGTCAATTTTACCTTTTTTTACTTCTTCAATAGCCTTTCCCACTTCCATGGTAACGGTACCTGTTTTTGGGTTTGGCATTAAACCTCGTGGCCCAAGAATACGACCTAATTGTCCAACTTTAGCCATTACAGGAGGCATAGTTATAACTACATCAATATCTGTCCATCCTCCTTTAATTTTATCCACATATTCGTCTAAACCAACATAGTCGGCACCAGCAGCTTTTGCTTCTTCTTCCTTATCAGGAGTTACAAGAGCCAAAACTTTTAATGTTTTTCCGGTACCATGAGGTAATGTTACTACACCTCGAACCATTTGATTCGATTTTCGTGGATCGACACCCAATCGTACATTAAGATCAACTGAAGCATCAAATTTAGTTGTTGAAATTTCATTCACTAATTTTGTCGCCTCGTCAAGGGTATAACTTTTACCAATTTCGATCTTTTCAAGGGCAATCTTCTTATTTTTAGTAAGTTTTGTCATAACTTCTTTCGAAATATTATTGTTTATTCTTTACCTGGAAATTTACCTTTAACAGTAATCCCCATACTTCTGGCAGTACCAGCAACCATTCTCATAGCTGATTCAACCGTAAATGCATTCAAATCCTTCATCTTTTCTTCGGCAATTGTTTTTACCTGATCCCAGGAAACAGAAGCAACTTTTGTTCTGTTCGATTCGGGCGATCCGGATTTTAATTTAGTCATTTCTAACAGTTGAACTGCTACGGGAGGAGTTTTAGTTACAAAATCGAAAGACTTGTCAGAATAAACAGTAATAATAACAGGAATAACCTTACCGGCACGATCCTGTGTTCTTGCATTAAACTGTTTACAAAACTCCATAATATTCACACCTTTAGCACCCAATGCAGGGCCTACAGGTGGAGATGGATTTGCTGCGCCACCTCGGATCTGTAATTTAATTAATCCAGCAACTTCTTTAGCCATAATTTAGTTTTTCTACTTAAAAATTTACTCTTTTTCGACCTGCATAAAACTTAATTCTAATGGTGTTTTTCTACCAAAAATTTTCACCATCACCTTCAGCTTTTTCTTCTCTTCATTCACTTCTTCGATAACACCATTAAAACTGTTAAATGGGCCATCAATGACTTTTACAGTTTCTCCAACATAAAAAGGAACATTGATTTCTTCATCGCTCTCAGCAAGTTCATCGACTTTACCAAGTATACGATTCACTTCTGACTGACGAAGTGGCGTTGGGTTGTCACCCTCAGACTCAAGGAAGCCTATGACATTAGGTATATTTTTCAGGAGGTGTACAATCTCTCCAACCAAAGCCGCTTCAATCAGAACGTAACCAGGGAAAAAATTTCTTTCTTTACTGATTTTTTTCCCATTTCTGATTTGGTAAACTTTTTCCGTTGGAATTAACACCTGAGAAATATACTCCTGCATATTGAGTCTTGAAATCTCACTTTCAATATATTCTTTCACTCTTTTTTCTTTTCCACCAATAGCACGGAGAACATACCACTTCTTTACAACTTCAGCCATTATCCCTTTCCAAATTAATAAAACATACTGTAAATTAAGTCCATCAAATTTTGAAAACTATAATCCATCACAAATATAATAAGTGCGATGATTAAGGAAGCAACCATTACTACAATTGCACTATTTTGCAAATCTGGCCATGTTGGCCAGGATACTTTATGTATTAACTCATTAAATGCTTCTTGAAAGTATAATTTAAGTTTCATGATATACGTTAATTATTTTGCACGGGTGGTAAGAATCGAACTCACGACCTTTGGTTTTGGAGACCACTGCTCTACCAGCTGAGCTACACCCGTATAAGCAAGTGATTCGGAAAAACCGAATCACTTATTAATATATTGAATTACTCAATAATTTCAGTTACCTGTCCTGCACCTACAGTTCTACCACCTTCACGAATAGCAAAACGTAATCCCTGGTTAATAGCAACAGGGTAAATCAAGTTTACTGTAATTGTAACGTTATCACCTGGCATTACCATTTCTGTTCCTTCAGGAAGTTGAATTTCACCGGTTACATCAAGTGTTCTTAAATAAAACTGAGGACGATAATTATTATGGAATGGGGTGTGACGTCCACCTTCTTCTTTTTTCAATACGTAAACCTCTGCTTTAAACTGAGTATGAGGAGTTATAGATCCTGGTTTAGCAAGAACCATACCTCTCTTAATCTCTTTTTTATCAACACCACGTAGTAACAACCCAACGTTATCACCAGCTTCACCAGTATCAAGGATCTTACGGAACATTTCAACACCAGTACAAACGGTTTTACGTGCTTCAGCACCTAAACCAATCATTGCAAGTTCGTCACCAGTATTAACAACACCAGTTTCAATTCTTCCGGTAGCAACTGTACCACGACCAGTAATTGAAAATACATCTTCAACAGGCATTAGAAATGGTTTTTCTTTATCACGTGGAGGAACAGGAATATATTCATCAACATACTTCATTAATTCCATAATCTTCTCAACCCACTTTTCTTCACCATTTAAAGCGCCTAAAGCTGAACCATGAACTACAGGAGCATTTTCACCGTCAAATTCATAGAAATCAAGAAGTTCACGAACTTCCATTTCAACAAGTTCTAACAATTCAGGATCGTCTACTAAATCAACTTTATTTAAAAAAGTAACGATTTTAGGTACGTTTACCTGACGTGCTAACAGGATATGCTCTCTTGTTTGTGGCATTGGACCATCGGTACCAGCAACAACAAGGATTGCTCCGTCCATTTGGGCAGCACCAGTTACCATGTTTTTAACATAGTCGGCGTGACCTGGACAGTCAACGTGTGCATAGTGACGTGTTTCAGTCTGATACTCAACGTGAGCTGAGTTAATAGTAATACCTCTTTCTTTTTCTTCAGGAGCATTGTCGATTGAATCAAAACTTCTCATTTCAGAAAGTCCTTTTTCAAACAGTACTTTTGTAATAGCAGCTGTCAAAGTAGTTTTTCCGTGATCGACATGTCCGATAGTACCAATATTAACGTGCTCTTTCGACCTATCAAATTTTTCTTTAGCCATAACTCCAAATATTAGATAATTAGATAATTTATAATAAAACAATTTACTTTATTGAGCCAATGATGGGAATTGAACCCATGACCTCTTCCTTACCAAGGAAGCGCTCTACCCCTGAGCTACATCGGCAAGGAATAGAGCGGGAGACGGAACTCGAATCCGCGACCCTTAGCTTGGAAGGCTAATGCTCTACCAACTGAGCTACTCCCGCAATTTTTTTGTGGGGAGAGCAGGATTCGAACCTACGAAGGCGTGCGCCAGCAGATTTACAGTCTGCCCCAGTTGGCCACTTTGGTATCTCCCCAACAATTTTTTTCAATACGTTGAGCCGATGGACGGATTCGAACCCCCGACCTGCTGATTACAAATCAGCTGCTCTGACCAGCTGAGCTACATCGGCAAATAAAAGAACGCCGATTTTAGAAACATTTCCAAAATCGGTTCGCAAATGTATGAATATTTTATTTATAACACAAAAAAAGTACGCTTATTTTCTTATATTTAATAGAAAAAATTATAGTCCTCTTTGTTTTTCTTTATGTTTAGTAATTTGCTTTCGTAATGCTTCAATTACATTATCAACAGACTCTTCAAAACTTTTTGTCCGTTTTTTTGCAAAAATATCACTACCCGGAATATCTAATCGAATTTCTGCAATTTTATTTTCAGTACTTTGATCATTTTCCAATCGTAAAAAAACTTCAGCACCGATAATATTATCATAATATTGAATCAATTTATTTACTTTGTTTTCAATAAAATTGATAAGCTTTTTATCAGCATCAAAATGAATCGAATGAATGTTAATGTCCATAATGATTCCTCCATTAAATTTTATGCTCTGGGATGAGCTTGTTTATAAATAGATTTTAATTTTTCAAAAGTATTATGGGTATAAACCTGTGTTGCGGAAAGATTTGCATGCCCCAAAAGTTCTTTTATAGCATTTAAATCTGCACCTTTATTTAATAAATGCGTTGCAAAAGTATGTCGTAAAATATGTGGACTTTTCTTTTCGATAGTCGAAACGAATTTTAGATACTTGTTTACAATTCTGTATACAAATTTTTCGTACAATTTGTTTCCTTTATCCGTAACAAAAAAATAATTATGTTGTAGTGAAGGGTATTGAGCATCTTTTTTTTCCAAATATTGTTTTAATGTATTTACAAAACTCTGATGTATGGGAATAATACGCTCTTTATTTCTTTTCCCCAGCACTTTTAATGTTCCTTCAATTAAATTTACATCCGCTGTTTTTAGTTCGATTAATTCGGATAAACGCATCCCTGTATTATAAAACATTTCTATAATTGTTTTATTTCGTATACCGGGAAAATCATCACCAAAAGAAAAGTCATCGAGCAAATTATTAATATGCTGTTCATCAACAAAAGTTGGAATTTTTTTTGATAATCTTGGTGCTGTAACTTTATCCATTGGATTAATAGTAACATAACCTTCTCTGATAAGAAACTTATAAAAGGTTTTTAAAGTAGAAATTTTTCGGTTAATGGTTAAAGAGGAAAAATCTCTTTCCATCATACTCACAATCCAGGATCGAATATTTTTTTCATTTGCATTTTGTATTTCAGTCTTACAACCGGAATTAATGATAAATGTATTAAAATGCCTAAGATCATTCTCGTATGAAAGAATGGTATGCTTTGAAAATCGCCTTTCGGTTTGTAAATATTTTAGAAAAAGATTTTTGTACATATAGGGTTTTGCTTATAAATTAAAAAGAAATAAAATACCAGAATGGTATTATACACTTACCCTATATCTGCTATTCTTCGTCTTGCTGCATTTTTTGAATATAGATAGCTTTTTTCTTCTGTTCTCTTTTCTTAACAGAAGGCTTAGCAAATGCCTGACGTTCTCTTAATTCTTTAACAACACCTGTTTTTTCGAACTTTCTTTTAAACTTTTTTAAAGCTCTCTCGATATTTTCACCTTCTTTTAATGGTACTACGATCATAATTTTTTTATCCTTAATTTTTATTGAGCCGCAAAAATATTAATTTAAAATTCACTTTTCAAAAAAAACTACAAAAAAATTAAAAAAAACATCTTTTTTAAAAAATATAGTAAATTATAGTTTCTTTAGAAAAGAAAAATTGAATTTTATTTATCAATAAATATACAAATATTCACATCAAATATCAAGAAAAATATATTTATTATTTTTCCAGATATGGTTTAATTTTTTGAAAAACATTTTCGGGCAAAAGATTGTAATCTATTAATTCATTAATATCATGAAATTCATCCTGGATTTCTCTGAATTTTAAAATTGATTGTGTTTGATATTTATTTAGATAGGGATGTTTTATTAAGTCAGTATATGCTGCCTCATTAATATTAATTTTATAAATTAAACTGGTATCAATTATTAATTGATCTTTAATGCTAGCGATCAAAACCGAGTCTAACCCATACACTTCATATAGTTGTGATTTATGAATATAACCACCCAGAAGTTCTCTATATTTTATAATACGTTCAGCATACGCAGGCCCTATTCCATAAATTAATTCTAAACTATCTGCAGAGGAGGAGTTAATTTCAATAACGATTGATGTAAAGTCTCTTTTATATTCTTTATCTAATCTGTCAACATGTTCTTCCTTCTTAACTATAAAGACAAATGGTTCAAGGATATCAAACTGGTCTTTCTCTATTCCATAGATTTTTAGAAGATCTGTTGAAATTTGAAACTCTCCTCCGGCATTTCTATAGTTTATAAATGTTGATATTTGCTTTTCACTTAGGCCTAATTTATTCAACTGTTTTTTAGATATAGTATTCGGATCGAAATAAAAAAGCGAATCAGGGATTATCCAATGGTTTTCATATGCGTTTTCTTCTGATGAATAGATTTGCTGTTTTTTCTCTTTTTCCCTTCTAAACGATTTTTCCTCCAAAGATTTTTCAAATTCAGTAATTTTTTCTCGATAATCTTCAGTCATTAATGAAATATCTTTATTGGAAGAAAAATCAATAAACTTTTCAGCAATAACCAGGATTACTAGTAAAAAAAGGAGTACTATGATACCATTGCGCTCTCTTTTTGTAAATGAAAAATATTCTTTTAGCCTTCTTCCAGCCATAAACTTACGTTTATCAGAATTTTAAAATCCCTATACCATTTAAAAATACCATTGCAATAGCAATTGGTGCAATAAACTTAACCAAAAACATAAATAAACTTAAATATTTTGCTTTTAGTGTACCCTGATTTGATAGTTCATCTTTGGTTTTTGACTTACCAAAATACCAACCAACAAAAAGCACAATGAATAATCCTCCAAGAGGCAATAAAATATTTGCAGAGGTAAAATCAAGAATTCCAAAAACATGTCTACCAAAAATTTTAAAATCGGCCAAAGCACTCCAAGACATAACAGTCATCAATCCTAATACAGATACCGATAGGCTGGCTAAAATCGTTGCTCTTTTTCTGGTCATGTTTAATTCTTCGGCAAAATAAGCAACAATAACTTCTAATACAGAAATTGTAGATGTAAGCGCTGCAACTCCTAAAAGAACAAAAAATAAGAGAGAAAAATAATAGCCTCCGGTCATTTGCTGAAAAATATTAGGGAGTGTACGGTAAACTAATCCTTCGCCTGATTCTGGAGCAATACCAAAAGCAAATACAGCAGGGAAAATAGCAACTCCTGCTAATATGGCAATAAATGTATCAGTTAGCGATACACTAACAGCTGTATTAGCTAAATTATCTTTTTTACTAATATAAGAACCATAGGTTATTAAAGTTCCCATCCCTATACTCAAAGAAAAGAAAGCCTGTCCGAGTGCTTCGAGGATAGTATTGCCTGTTATTTTTGAGAAATCGGGTTTAAATAAAAACAATAATCCATCTTTGGCTCCTGGCAACGTAACAGAACGTATACATAAAATTATAATCAATAATAATAAAATAGGCATAAGTATTTTAGCATATTTTTCGATACCGTTTTTTACGCCGGATACTACAATCCAGGATGTCATAAACATAAAAATAGCAAACCAAAGAATGGGCCGGAATGAGCTTTCGCGAAAAGAATCAAACATCTGTCCTAAATCAGCGGAAGATTTTCCAGCAAATCCGTTAACAATTGACTGATAGATATATTCTAAGGTCCATCCTGCCACGGCAGTGTAAAATGCCAGAATCATAAATGCAGCAACAACGCCCATTAAACCTACCAAATACCATGGCTTACCGGGTGCTAATTTGCGAAAAGCACCAAATGGATTTCGTTGCGCTTTTCTTCCAATAGTAAACTCCGACAACATTACAGGAATACCAATAGCAAAAATAAAAGCGAGATATATAAATAAAAATGCACCACCTCCATTTTCGCCAACGACATATGGAAATCGCCAAATATTTCCTAAACCAATTGCAGAGCCTGCGGCTGCTGCAATAACTCCAAACTTACTTCCGAAGCTATCTCTTTTAGAAAAATCAAATTCTGCCATGTTCTATTTAAATGTTTAATTAAAAATGTAAAAAGCTTAGCAATTTTACAAAAATTGACTTGATTTGCAAAAAAAATAGTCGATGTAAGCACAAAAAAAGACAGAGAAAAAAATCTCTGTCTTATAATATAATTAAATGTCTAAAAATTTAAGCAATATTAATTTCTTTTGCTAAATATACATTCTGAATTGCATTCAATAATTCAACTCCATCGTTCATAGGACGTTGGAATGCTTTTCGTCCAGAAATTAATCCCATTCCTCCAGCACGCTTATTAATAACAGCTGTTTGGACTGCTTCAGACAAATCAGACTTTCCAGATGATGCACCTCCAGAATTAATTAATCCCGAACGCCCCATATAATTATTAACAACCTGATATCGGGTTATATCAATTGGATGGTCGGTTGTTAACTCTGTATATACTTTGTCATTTGTTTTAGCAAATCCAATTTCTTTAAAACCGCCATTAATGGTAGGTAATTTTTGTTTTATAATATCAGCCTGTAGAGTTACACCCAGATGATTGGCCTGACTGGTCATATCAGCTGAAGTATGATAGTCTACTCCATCTTTTTTGAAGTCAGAGTTTCGTAAATAACACCAAAGTACTGTTGCCATACCTAACTCGTGAGCTCTTTCAAAGGCTTCGGCAATTTCAATAATTTGTTGATTTGATTCTTCCGAACCAAAATAAATTGTTGCTCCAATAGCCTTAGCTCCAAGATTCCATGCTTCCTCAACCGAACCAAATAAAATTTGATCGTATTTGGTAGGATAAGTTAATAATTCATTATGATTAATTTTTACAATAAATGGAATCTTATGTGCATATTTTCTTGATACAGAAGCCAACACACCAAATGTAGAAGCTACTGCATTACATCCTCCCTCAATAGCAAGCTTTACAATATTCTCCGGATCGAAATACATTGGATTGGGAGCAAAAGAAGCACCAGCAGTATGCTCAATGCCCTGATCAACCGGAAGAACAGACATATACCCTGTGCCGCCTAAACGGCCGTGATTAAAAATCTGTTGCATAGTAGCCATTACTTGTGGAGAACGATTAGAATGGTATAAAACTCTATCAACAAAATCAGGGCCTGGTAGGTGTAACTGTTTTTTGTCAACGGTTTGACATTTATGATTTAAAAAATAATCGGCCTTATCTCCTAATAGTTCTACAATTTTATTATATGCCATAATGTTTTGGATTTAAATGATTATAACTCCTACAAATTTAAAAAAATAAATTGATATAATTAGGCTTTGAGGCTTTGGTTTCTTAAAAAACAGTTTTAAAATGGGTAACCAATACCAATATTAATAGTAAAATCGTTCTGCCAATTTAAACTTCTGCTACCCACTATCCAACGGTTGCCTTCCTTTAATGCAGGGTCTCTAAGTTTTACTCCTAGATCTAATCGAAAAACAAAAAATGAAAGATTAAAACGAGTCCCAAATCCGGAACCTACAGCAAATTCTTTATAAAATTCGTCTTTTCTGAACAAACCACCTTCAAACTCATCAGATTTTAAGTACCAAATATTACCAGCATCGACAAATAAAGCTCCTTCTAGAATCCAGAATAGCTTAAATCGAAATTCAGCATTTGCTTCTAATTTAATATCTCCGCTTTGATTCGGAAAACGTGTATAGGTTTTCCCAGAATATGAACCCGGTCCTAAACTACGGACATTCCAAGCTCTGATACTATTAGCTCCCCCTGAAAAATACATTTTTTCAAAGGGTAAAGATTGTGAATTACCATATGGAATACCTACACCGGCAAATATTCTATAAGCAAAACTATTTGATTGTTTTTTAATATCATAATATCGAAAATCTAAATCAAATTTTAGATATTGAGAAAAAGGAACACCAAAAATTTCATAACTGCCATTAACAATAGAAGCATTAGTTAATTCGCTATAAGCCGATAAAAGATTCCCGGAAATTTCAGCATTCATTCTTAAAAAATAAAAATCTCTGTTTTTTTTAATATCCTGGTTATTAAACACCAAACTATAACTACTAACAGAAACTAAATGATTTTCGTAACTACTTCGTAAATAAGTAGAATCAATAAAATTCCTGAATAACTCTGAAGCATAAGGTATTTTTACAGCATTTAATTCAACCAATTTAACATTGTGTTTCAAATACTTGTTTCCATCCCAATTATAGCCATAAGAAAGGTTTGCAACCGTTCTTCGATATTCTAGTCTGTCCTGAAAGTTATAACCTATGGAAATTTGCGTTCTAGGACTATATTTTTTACTAAACTTTTCCGCTTTAAAAACCGGTAGCATAAACTTGGGAACACGCATGGTAATATCGCCACCCAACTCAACAGCGTTATTAATACGGCTTATTCCAACTACAGAAGTATCAAGCGCTTCTACTGAGCCATTAATCTTAAAGTCGGTTATCTCGGCACCTCCAAATAAACTTTTATGCTGATACAAAAAATTTCCACCTACGCCAATATTGCCATAAGAGTTTGTTCCTTCCAACTCAACTGTATAGGATTGTAAATAATGTTTTGTTAAGTGAATATTACAATTTAAGAGATTCACTGAACTCCTATCTTGCATCATCAAACTATCTCTTTCAAATTCTTTAAATTGAATATTAATGACTCGAAATAAGCGCAACGAATTTAGATGCTGATACGTTTTGTTAACATTGTACAAAGAATAAAAATCGCCTTCTTGAATAAAATTGGCATGTAAAAAGACTTTCTTTTTTAAGGGGTCTTCTCCTTTACTTATAAAGTAAATACCATTTAAATAGGTAGTATCAAGATCTGAAAAGTATTTTTCTTTCTGTGCTAAGGCTTCTTTCTGATTATAATTTGTAAAAACATAAACCTTATTAATCCTGTACTTTTGATGATTTACATCAACAGGATTTCTGTTTTCGTCTAACTCCTGGTATTTTTTAAGGTTAAGGATAAGAGAAACTTCTCGTTTTTTCGCTGAGCTGTCTGCTTGAAAAAAAATAAATTCTTTCGTAAAGTTATAATATCCTTGATTCTTTAAATAAGTTTCGATTCTTTTCCTTTCCTCTTGCAAAAGGTCTAAATCAAAATTTTCATCTTTTTTAATAAGGGAATTAATGGTATCTTTTAGTATTAATGGCTCAATTAACGAATCTTGAATATTATAGGTTAAACGCTTGATTTTATAGGGTCTGTTTATCCTAACTCGATATAAAATCCTAGCGCGTTGACGTGTAAATATAGATGTATCTGAAACTACAGAATTATAATATCCTTTGTTGTTAAGGTAAGATTTAATCTGCTTTGCTGATTTATCGGTAAGGAAATTATCATATATAATAGGCTCTTCTCCGATACGTCTTAACCAACCACTTAATCCTGTTTTTTTATTTTTCCGTGATAAGTTGTATAAACCCAGATGAAATCTGATACCTAATACTCTTTTATTGGGTTTTTGCCTTACAAATGATTTTAATTCATCCTTTTTTATTTTTTTTCTATCGGCTGTTCCTTTTTCAACTTTTACTTTATATCGGTCTAAAAGATATTTATCTTCAGGAACATATTTTATCGGACTACATGAAGCAAAAAAGAATATAAAAAGTGCTAGTAATGCAAAAACATTATTACCCCTTTTTACTTTGTATGATAGTTTAAATTTTATCAATGTTATATATTTACACAAAATTTGCAATAATAACAATTAATCCATGCTTAGCAAAAATAAGATTAAATTCATTAATTCCATTAAAAAAAAGAAATACAGAGATGCTCATCAAAAGTTTTTTGCTGAAGGTGAAAAATTAGTTGATGAACTTTTAAAATCAGATGCTGAGATATCAACAATTTTCGCTACCAACGAATGGCTAGAACAACATCAGCAGATTATAGATAAAAAATCAATTACTAGTTATTTAATTACTAACGAAGAACTTAAAAAAATTAGTGCTTTAAGCACCCCAAACAAAGTACTGGCTACCATAAAAATTCCAGAAATAAAATACAACAAAACAGAAATTGCGCAAGAATTAAGCATTTTACTCGACAATGTGAATGATCCGGGAAATTTAGGAACTATCATTAGAATTGCCGATTGGTTTGGGATAAAAAATATTTTTTGTACAAAAAAAAGTGTTGATTTATATAATCCAAAAGTTGTGCAAGCAACTATGGGAGCAATTTTTAGAGTCAACGTTCACTACATTAATTTTCAAGAATTATTGCACGATTTTTATGATAATAATGATTTTATCATTTACGGTACCTTTTTAGAGGGCAATAATATTTATCATGAACCTTTAAGCCCAAAAGGGTTTATTATGATGGGAAGCGAATCACATGGTATTTCTCAACAATGGGAACCATATATCCAGCAAAAACTTTTTATTCCCCATTATCCGGATACAAAAAAAACCACCGAATCGTTAAATCTTTCTACAGCAACAGCTATTGTATGTTCTGAATTTAGAAGAAGACTTTTTTAACTTATTCAAAGTGGAAAGATATCATAAACATTCTAGAGTTTAATTTTTCTATTGCGTTTGCATATTGAGGAAAATCTTCAGAAGCATTGGAAGAAACAACATTTAATGTTCCAACAGAATATTTTATTTCAGTAGAAAATTTAAAATAGGCCAGATAAAAATCGAACCCAAATCCAATCTCATAATAAAAATCCAGTGGTTTTAGTTTTATATAAATATCTTCATCTTCGTTAAATTCTTTATTTCTTGCCATATCACGACGAATATTTATTCCGCCAATTAAATAAGGCCTGGTATTGTTTATTCTGGTTGCTTTATATTTTATTACAAATGGTATATCAATAAAGGTAGATTCGATCTTCATCTCCGAATCAATTTGATTATTTTCATCATAAAATAAAATATTTCGCTGTCCTAATGATATGCCTGGAAGAAATCTTAAATCAAAATAATCGTTTAGTTTCAAACTGGAAACAATGGCTACATGAAAACCTGGTACTAATTTATTAATTTCAGGAACCAACGCCGAATCAACTCCATAATTATTCATGGTAGGAGTAAGTTTAAAATCCATAGTATTAAAACCTACCGTAAAACCAAAATGGATTTTCTTATAATCAACTTCCTGGTAATTAAGAATAATTTCTTTTTGGGCGAAGGCTGAATAACCAACAACTAAAAAAAATATAACTAAAAAAGTTTTTTGCATAGTATAACTTGTAAATGTAGTAAACGAACAATTACGCTAATATATTACATTTTCTATTTCTCATTTTTTGTAGCATAATAAATAGTAGCAATACCAAAAGTAAGCGATTTATAATTACTTTGAGAAAAACCTGCTTTTTCCATTTCTTTAATAAATTGCTCCTGCTCAGGAAAACGATTTACGGATTCGGGTAAATAAGCATAAGCTGAGTGATCTTTCGAAAAAAATTTACCGATAACCGGAAGTATAACATTAAAATAAAATTGATAAATCTGTTTTACAGGAAATAGGATGGGTTTAGAAAATTCCAAAACCACAACGTGTCCTTCTGGTTTTAAAACACGGAACATTTCGATTAACCCTTTTGAAAGATTTTCAAAATTTCTTACTCCAAAAGCTACGGTAATTGCATCAAAATAGTTGTCTTTAAAAGAAATGTTTTCGGCATCTCCATTTTGTAAGTGTATAATATGGTTCCCCTTTTTTCGATCAACCTTTTTACGTCCAATTTTCAGCATCTCTTCCGAGATATCAAGGCCAATAATTTTTTTAGGATGTAACTTTAACGCTTCAATAGCCAAGTCGCCTGTTCCACATGCAATGTCAAGTAATACCGGATTTTTTGTACTATTAGATAAATATTTAATGGCTTTTTTTCGCCATATTTTATCAATCCCTAATGATAAAATATGATTTAGAAAATCGTAACGTCGGGCAATATTATTAAACATAAGAGCTACTTGCTCTTTTTTCTCTGTTTGTTGATTTTTATATGGTTTGGTCACGTTTACTTTTCTTCAGTAAGCAGTTCTTTAAGTGCATTATCATACAATTTTTTTATATCGTAAACAAAACCGTAAGAGTTATCATCAATTCTAAATTCTGATTTAGTAACATGCCCTAAAGCTGAAAATGGAATTTTTTGTTCAATCATAAAATCGATAAAATGATCTTCGTTGGTTGGAGAAACAGAAACCACCACCCGGCTTTGCGATTCGCCAAACAAAAAGGCGTCTTTTCTTACTTCAGCATCAGCGGTAACATCAAAACCAAACCCTTTAACCATAGCACTTTCTACCAGTGTAGTGAAAAGGCCACCGTCAGAAACATCGTGCGCCGAGAGAATAAAATTTTTCTTAATCAGTTTTTGAACAGTTTCCTGCACCTGGTGTTCTTTTTCCAGGTTAAAATGAGGAGCAGGTGATTTTTCGATCTTATGATAAGCATAAAGATATTCAGAAGAATTAATATCATCCTTTGATTTTCCAATCAAGTAAATCATATCTCCTTTATTCTTAAAAGCAATACTCATCTGATCGTTTTTATCTTCAATCAAACCAATCATTCCTATCGTTGGTGTTGGGAATACAGGAACAATTTTTCCTTTAACCTGCATTTGATTATAAAAGCTAACATTTCCGCCGGTAACCGGAGTGTTAAATTTTTTACAGGCATGAGTCATCCCTTTAATAGCATGCACAAATTGCCAATAAACCTCAGGATTATATGGATTTCCAAAATTTAAGCAGTTGGTAACAGCTAAAGGAATACCACCTGAACAAACAATATTTCGGGCTGCTTCAGCTACTGCTATAGCGGTTCCTTTTTCAGGATCAGCATTTACATAACGTGAATTACAATCAACAGTCATGGCTAACGCTCTGTTGGTTCCTTTAATATTATAAATACCTGCATCGGCAGGGAAATTAGTACTCATATTTCCTGTACCAACCATCGTATCGTATTGTTCAATAACCCAACGTTTAGAAGCTATATTGGGATTTTTTATCATTTCCAATGCGACCTCTTTGTAATTTTGTGGTTCAGGAACATCTTCAATTTTAAATTTCTTATACTCCTTAAAATAAGCAGGTTCTTTATATTCACGTTCATACACCGGAGCACTACCCCCAAGGACCAATGAAGATGCAGGAACATCGGCAACTAATTCATCATGCATATAAAAGTAAAGTCGGTCTTCTGCAATTACTTCCCCAATAATGGCACAATTTAAATCCCACTTTTTAAAGATTTGTTCCACCTCCACTTCCTTCCCTTTTTCAACAACAACCAGCATTCGTTCTTGCGATTCGGATAATAATATTTCAAACGGATGCATATCTTGCTGACGCAAAGGTACTTTATCCAGGTCAATCTTCATTCCATGCCCTCCTTTTTCAGACATTTCAGAGCTAGAACAAATAATTCCTGCCGCACCCATATCTTGCATTCCTACAACCGTTCCTGTTTTGTTTAATTCAAGGGTAGCTTCAAGCAATAATTTTTCCATAAAAGGGTCACCTACCTGAACGGATGGTAAATCGTCGGCAGAATTTTCGGTTAAATCTGCCGATGCAAAAGTAGCTCCATGAATTCCATCTTTTCCGGTTGATGAACCCACAATATAAACAGGATTACCTACACCTTTTGCAATAGCAGAAATGGTATCGTCTTTTTTCATGATCCCAACCGACATGGCATTTACCAATGGATTGGTATTATAACATTTATCAAAAAACACCTCTCCTCCCAAAACCGGGATTCCAAAAGCATTTCCGTAATCTCCAATACCTTTTACAACACCTTTTAAATGCCATTTGGTACGATCTAATTGAATATCACCAAAACGTAGTGAGTTTAATTGGGCAACAGGCCTAGCTCCCATGGTAAAAATATCACGATTAATCCCCCCTACACCAGTAGCGGCACCCTGATATGGTTCAACAGCTGACGGATGATTATGCGATTCAATCTTAAAAGCACAAGCTAATCCATCCCCTATATCTACTAAACCAGCATTTTCCTGACCAGCCTCTGCAAGTAATTGCTTCCCTGTTCTCGGCAATGTCTTTAACCATTTAATTGAATTTTTATAGGATGCATGCTCTGACCACATTACCGAAAAAATACTTAATTCGGTAAAATTAGGAGTGCGTCCCATAATTTTTTTAATCTTTTCAAACTCTTCAGGTAATAATCCTAATTGCTCGGCGGTTTGTACTGTAACTTCCATTGTAGAAATCTTTTTATAAATGAATAATAAATGGTTAAAGGCTCAACAAATATAATTAGACTTTACAATAAAACTTCAAAATTCAAATAACAAATTCGAAAATATTTTGAATATAATGTACTTTTTTTCTGACATATAGAAGGTTAATAAAAAATTAACGCGAGAAGATATATTTATTACAGTACAGATATCAAAAAAACCTTTAGAAATTTAACTCCAAAGGTTTTAAAAAAATTTTATAAAGTAATACCTTATCGTGCAAGTTTGTACTTATAATCAACACTAAATTTACCTTTCGATATGGCTTGTAGTTTATGCTTTAATAAACGTTTTTTAATTGGCGCAACTTTATCGGTAAATAAAATTCCTTCTAAATGATCGTATTCGTGCTGAATAATACGAGCTGCCACTCCATCAAACCATTCATCATGAAAATTAAAATCTTCATCGTAATATTCAATTCTTATTTTTACAGGCCTCAATACTTCTTCTCTGATAAGCGGAATGCTTAAACATCCTTCTGAATAAAGAATATTTTCCTCTACTCTTTCTTTAATTTGTGGATTTATAAATACTTTCTTAAAATCTTTAAGTTTGGGGTCATCCTCTTCCATGGGAGTTCCATCAACCACAAATAAACGAATAGATTTTCCAACCTGAGGAGAAGCTAAACCTACGCCGTCTGAATAGTACATTGTTTCCCACATATCTGCAATAAATTCCTTCAGATTAGGGTAGTCCTTATCAATATCTTTAGCAACCTTGCGTAAAACCGGCGAGCCATATATAACTATTGGATAAATCATTGATTTAAAATTTTGATTTTTGTTCTAAATATGATTGTAAAATGATGGTTGCACTAATGGTGTCAACCAACGCTTTATTTTGTCTTGCTTTTTTTCTTAATCCTGCATCAATCATAGTTTGATGTGCTATTTTTGATGTAAATCGTTCATCAACTAACTGAATATCCATTTCGGGATATAACTTTTGTAACCGCTTTACAAAAGGATTAATGTATCGAACAGCTTCTGATGCCTGATTGTTCATTTGTTTAGGATAACCTACTACAATACAATCGACCGTTTCTTTATTAAGATAATCCGATAAGAAATTCCAAATATCTTTAGCGTGGACTGTAGTTAATGAATTAGCGATCATTTGTAATGGATCTGTAACAGCTAAACCAACTCTTTTCCTTCCATAATCAATGGCTAAAATTCTTCCCAAAACTGTTCTTTTTTAACACGGCAAAGTTAAAAATTTTATATTAATTTAATTCGAATAAAAATAAAAATAAGCAAATTAATCTCTTTCAATTGTATAACATATTTTATAACTTGTTCAGTTATCTATTAGAACGCTGTATCAGGAGTAAAAAAAATAAAATTAATTCGATGGTTATCAACCCATAGGGATAATTTTTAATTCAATATTTTTTAAAACATACGTTTAAAAGATTTTTTTTTGTTGTTTTGTCATCTGAAGGATGATAATTATTCATAAAATTATTGACTAAAAGGAACTTATATATGAGTAAAGAGATAAAATTTAGTTTAATTTATCGTGATATGTGGCAATCCTCAGGGAAGTATGTGCCCAGAGTAGATCAACTTAAAAAGATAGCCCCTGTAATTATTGATATGGGCTGTTTTTCACGTATTGAAACCAATGGTGGTGCTTTTGAGCAAGTAAATCTTTTATATGGTGAAAATTCGAACAAAGCGGTAAGAGAATGGACCAAACCATTTAACGAAGCGGGAATTCAAACGCACATGCTTGAAAGAGCACTAAACGGGATACGTATGTATCCAGTACCTAAAGATGTTCGTCGGTTGATGTTTAAAGTAAAAAAAGCACAAGGGGTTGATATTGCACGCTCATTTTGCGGATTAAACGACCATAGAAATCTTGAACTTTCGATAAAATATGCTAAAGAAGCCGGAATGATTTCTCAGGCAACCTTAAGCATTACCCATTCTGAAATACATACGGTTGATTATTACATGGGTGTTGTAGATAAAGCAGTAGAATATGGTACTGACGAGATTTGTTTAAAAGATATGGCTGGTGTTGGAAGGCCGGTAACCCTTGGCAATCTTGTAAAAGAAATCAAAAAGAAATATCCTGATTTAATTGTTCAATATCATGGACACTCTGGACCTGGGTTTTCTGTAGCTTCTATGTTAGAGGTGGCTAAAGCAGGAGTTGATTATGTTGATGTTGCCATGGAGCCACTTTCTTGGGGCATGGTACATCCTGATGTTATAACAATTCAGGCAATGCTTAAAGATGCAGGTTTTAAAGTCCCTGAAATTAATATGAAGGCTTACATGAAAGCACGGGCTTTAAGTCAAGAGTTTATTGATGATTTTCTGGGTTTTTTTATCAATCCTAGAAACCGTTATATGTCATCATTATTAGTACATGCCGGTTTACCCGGTGGTATGATGGGTAGTATGATGGCCGATTTAAAAGGAGTGCACCAGGGATTAAATCAAACACTGGAGGCTCAGGGAAAAGAAAAACTTTCGGAAGATGATTTATTAGTTAAACTATTTGATGAAGTGATTGATATCTGGCCAAAACTGGGAAATCCTCCACTGGTAACTCCTTTCAGCCAATATGTAAAAAACATTGCTTTATTAAATGTAATGCTGGAAATACAAGGGAAAGCAAAATTCTCAATCATTGATAACAATGCCTGGGATATGATATTAGGCAAATCCGGCAAATTACCCGGTAAGCTTGCTCCTGAAATTATTAAAATAGCCGAAGAATCAGGGAAAGAATTTTATCATGGTGTACCACAAGATAATTATCCCGATGAGTTAGAAAAATATCGAAAAGAGATGAAAGAAAATAACTGGGATACAGGGGAGGATGATGAAGAACTATTCGAATTTGCCATGCATGAAAGGCAGTACAGAGATTATAAATCAGGCGTGGCCAAAAAACGATTTAACGAAGAGTTGCAAAAATTACGTTCAGAGGCCAAATCCCCAAAAACAGGAGGAGTAAAACCTGAGCCGGGTAAAAAAGATATTACCTCACCCTATATGGGTAGGATATTTTATAATTTGAATTATTTTATTGAAGAACAAGCCATTGAGCTGGGCAATCAGGTAAAAAAAGGTCAGCGAATTTGTTACATTGAGAATAACTATACCTACGATGAAATTATTTCGGAATACGATGGAGAAGTAGATGAGATATTTTTTGAACACGGGGATATGGTTTCGAAAGGAGATGTACTTGTTCGATTAAAATAAAAAAATCACCTGCAAATATTTGCAGGTGATTATGCATAAAATTTTTTAATTAGTCTTATAACTTAGGATAGCTTTTTAATAAGTTTTCGGAGCTATTTAAAAGAATATCAACATACTGAGCTCTAAAGTATACAAAGGGATCTTTTGTATTTTTTCGTGCAAGCTTTCCTCTAAAATCATCTATTGAACTATAACCTTTTTGCTCCATCCATTTTTTAATTTCATTAAGCATTTTTGTCGCGTGCTCTATTTTATTTTTATACAATGTACTAACTACCTGAACGGTATCAGCTCCTGCCAGCAAAAGTTTAATCACATCCTCCCCTTCAAAAATACCTGAAGAGGCAGTAATATCTGCATTAATATTGCCATGAAGTAAACCGGCATAACGCAAAGACAAACGATAATCACCTTTATTACTCAGGTTAAAGGGGAAAATATGTTTCTCCTGTTCAATATCAATTTCCGGTTCAAACAGTCTGTTATATATTATAATACCATCTACTTTTAAATGATCCAACTTCTGGATAAAATTTAGCGGGTTGGAATAAAACGGACTAATCTTCACACTTACTGGAATTTTCACTGCTTTTTTTATCGATTTTACTACCTCTAACTGTTTCTCTTCTGTCTCCTTGTTTGTAATTTCAAACTTTTTGGGTACATGATAAAGATTAATTTCAAGGGCATCCACACCGGTTTCTTCAATCAATTGAGCATATTCTACCCACGTTTCTTCATAAATCGCATTTAAACTGGCAATAATTGGAATAGATGTGTTTTGTTTTACCTTTTTCAGGTGTAAAAGATGCTCTTTGGGGCCGGCATGTTCAAGGTCCGGAAATAAGGTAATCATCTCGGCATGCCGTTCATTATATGCTTCGAGGTCTTCGTCCAGCTCGGCAGATTCAAGGTTTATTTGTTCCTCAAATAGAGATTTAAATACAATCGCAGCAACGCCTGCTTTTTCCATAGCTTTTACATTTTCGATACTAGTTACCAGATTAGATGCTCCGGCAATGATCGGATTTTTAAGTTCTAATCCTAAATAATTGGTTGATAAGTCGGCCATAATGGTTGGGTTTTAATTTTTTCTTTTTATTACAACAAGTTAACTGCCAATAAGTTCATTTAAACGCCCTCAAAAATAAATCAATAAAAAAAGCAGGCTTTGTTTAAGCCTGCTTTTCCTAAATTAAATATTAACGAACTACTTTGAATAGTCGTAAGCTGCTAATCGCTTATAGTTATTATATCTCCATTTAGCATCGTCTTCTGCACGAACAAAAAGTTCATCAGCTATCTCTGGAAATGATTTCGTAAGCGAAGTATAACGAACCTCATTTTTTAAGAAATCCTGGAATTTACTCCAGTCTGGTTCTTTAGAATCAATAACAAAAGGATTTTTTCCTTCAGTTTCTAACAATGGATTAAATCTATAGTTATGCCAGTATCCACATTCAACAGCTAATTTTTCTTCATGCTGAGATTTACCCATTCCTGCTCTTAATCCATGGTTAATACAAGGAGAATAAGCAATAATTAAGGATGGTCCAGGATATGCTTCAGCTTCTTTAATCGCTTTAAAATACTGATTTTGGCTTGCGCCCATAGCTACCTGAGCAACATACACATGACCATAGGTCATCGCCATCATTCCCAGGTCTTTTTTACGCACACGCATACCGGCAGCCGCAAATTTAGCAACAGCTCCAACAGGTGTTGATTTAGATGCCTGCCCTCCGGTATTAGAATATACTTCGGTATCCAAAACCAGAACATTTACATCTTCTCCCGATGCCAGCACATGGTCTAATCCACCATAACCGATATCATAGGCCCATCCGTCACCACCGATAATCCAAACTGATTTCTTAACCAGATATTGTTCCAGCTGCAGGATATCTTTAGTCAATTGATGATTCTCTTTTTTACAAGCGTCAACAACTTTAGCAGAAGCATCTTTCGATTTCTCAGCATCAGCCATCGTTTCAATCCATTCTTTAAATGCTGCTTGTGTATCTGCTGATACTTCGTTCATGGCAGCATTCATCTTTTCTGATATTCGTTGACGAAGTTTTTCAACCCCAACAGCCATACCATAACCATATTCAGCATTATCTTCGAAAAGTGAGTTTGCCCATGCCGGACCATGTCCTTCATTATTGGCACAATATGGAGTTGATGGTGCAGAACCACCATAAATAGAAGAACAACCCGTAGCATTGGCAATCATCATTCGATCGCCAAAGAGCTGTGTGATTGTTTTGATATAAGGTGTTTCACCGCAACCAGCACAAGCACCGCTAAACTCAAATAATGGCTGTGCAAACTGACTGTTTTTAACGGTTTTATCTTTAGGTAACACATGATCTTTATAACCAACCTTGTTATGCATATAATCCCATCGTTTAGCTTCTTCCATCTGAGATTCTAAGGGTTTCATTTCAAGTGCCTTCGTTGGAGCAGGACAAACATCCACACAGTTTCCACAACCGGTACAATCAAGTACACTTATCTGTACTCTGAAATTATATTCTTTAATTCCTCCTTTTCCTTTCACTGTTGATGTTCCTTCAGGAGCATCTTTTACCTCCTCGTCGGTTAATAAAAATGGACGAATAACAGCATGTGGACAAACATAAGCACACTGATTACACTGGATACAATTATCGGGAATCCATTCAGGAACCGTAACAGCAACACCCCGTTTTTCGTATGCCGTTGTTCCAGCAGGGAAAGTTCCATCTTCACGACCAGCAAAAGCACTAACCGGTAAATCATCTCCTTTTTGTGCATTAATAGGCTCTACTACATTTTTAATAAAATCAGGGATATCTCTATCGTCGGTTTCTGCTTTCACTTCAATATTTTTCCATTCAGAAGGAATTTTAATTTCTTCTACATCACCGCCTCTGTCAACAGCAGTTTTATTCATGTTTACTACATCTTCGCCCTTTCGTCCAAAAGTTTTAACTATAGCTTTCCTCATTTCTTCTACTGCTTTATCGTAAGGTATTACATTAGAAATTTTAAAGAAAGCAGATTGCATAATGGTATTGGTTCTATTTCCTAAACCAATTTCATCAGCAATTTTAGTTGCATTAATCATATAACATTTGATCTCCTTTTCAGCAAGAGTTTTCTTCATTGCATCAGGGAAATGATTTTTTGTTTCTTCGGTATCCCAGATACTGTTCAACAAGAATGTTCCGCCCTTTTTAATGCCTCTAAGCATATTATATTTTTGAAGATATGCTGGTACATGGCATGCAACAAAATCAGGAGTACCCACTAAGTAGGTTGAACGTATCGGTTGATCACCAAAACGAAGGTGAGAAACGGTTATTCCACCTGATTTTTTTGAGTCGTATGCAAAATATGCCTGCGCATATTTATCAGTACTATCGCCAATAATTTTAATAGAGTTTTTATTAGCACCAACGGTACCATCAGAACCTAAACCATAAAATTTACCTTCGAATGTTCCTTTAGGAACAACGCTTACATCCGGTATTATGGGTAAAGAAGTAAATTTAACGTCATCAACAATACTTAATGTAAAATGATTTTTAGGTTCGGGTAGATTTAAATTATCATATGCAGATATGATATGTGCCGGAGTAGTATCTTTTGAACTCAATCCATATCGGCCACCTACCACCACTGGAGCATTTTCTTTTTCAAAAAATAATTCTCTAATATCCATGTATAATGGTTCACCGTTTGCTCCGATTTCTTTGGTACGATCTAAAACAGCAATTCTTTTTACCGTTTTAGGTAGTGCTTTCATAAAATATTTTTCAGAAAATGGACGATATAAATGAACAGATATTAAACCCACTTTTTCGCCCTGAGCAATTTTATAATCAACTACTTCCTTAATGGTTGAAGTAACAGATCCCATGGCAACAATAATATTCTCTGCATCTTCAGCTCCATAATACGTAAATGGATGATATTCCCGTCCGGTTAATTTAGTAATTTCCTGCATATATTCTTCAACAATATCCGGAACAGGATCATAAAATTTACTAGCTGCTTCGCGAGCCTGGAAAAAAATATCCGGATTTTGAGCGGTACCCCTTGTTACCGGATGCTCAGGGTTGAGTGCATTGTCTCTAAAACGTTGCAATGCATTATAATCAATAAATTTAGCTAAGTCTTCATTTTCGAAATATTCAACCTTCTGGATTTCATGAGATGTTCTAAAACCATCAAAAAAATGAACAAAAGGAATTCGGGATTTAATGGAAGCTAAATGAGCTACACCGGCAATATCCATAATTTCCTGTATGCTACCTGTAGCCAACATAGCAAATCCAGTTTGGCGAGTACTCATCACATCGCTATGATCACCAAAAATGGATAATGCATGAGCAGCTAAACTACGTGCACTTACATGAAATACACCGGGTAATAGTTCGCCGGAAATTTTGTACATATTGGGAATCATCAGTAACAATCCCTGTGAGGCGGTAAAAGTTGAAGTTAAAGCTCCTGATTGCAGTGAACCGTGAACAGCACCTGAAGCACCACCTTCGGATTGCATTTCGGTAACTTGCACCTGATCGCCAAAAATATTTTTTCTTCCGTGAGACGCCCATTCATCAACATATTCTGCCATAGTTGATGAGGGTGTAATTGGGTAAATCGCTGCAACTTCACTAAACATATAAGCTACATGAGCCGCTGCATAGTTACCATCGCAAGTTATAAATTTCTTTTTTTGTGACATTTCTAACTCCTTAATTTATTTATTAAATGATATTTAACCTCATTAATTCATAAATATATAAAAAGATAATATTTACGAATACGTCAAGCTAATTAAATGGACTTACAAAATTAAAATAAAATTCTCATATTTGGCATTGAAAATTAAAAAATAGATCTCAAGAGAACTTATTCATTTTCATTTCAAATAAGTACTTATTTATCTTATTTACAACAAAAAATGCGGACTTAAGCCCGCATTTCAGTTAAATATGTGTTATTAAACATTTAATCGGCATTCATTGAGATAATAAACTCTTCGTTGGTTTGAGTTTTTATAAGCCTGTCACGTAAAAATCCCATCGCTTCGGTCGAGTTCATATCGGTTAAATAATTTCGGAGAATCCAAATTTTATTTAACATTTCCTTGTCAAGCAACAACTCTTCACGACGAGTACTTGAAGCTGTAATATCAACTGCAGGATAAATCCGTTTGTTCGAAAGTTTTCGGTCAAGTTGTAACTCCATATTACCAGTTCCCTTAAATTCTTCGAAAATAACATCATCCATTTTCGATCCGGTTTCGGTAAGTGCTGTAGCGAGAATAGTAAGCGACCCACCTTCTTCGATATTACGAGCTGCACCAAAAAATCTTTTTGGTTTATGCAATGCATTGGCATCAACACCACCGGATAACACTTTACCAGAAGCTGGTGATACCGTATTGAAAGCTCTGGCTAAACGGGTAATCGAATCGAGTAAGATTACCACATCGTGTCCGCATTCTACCAATCGTTTAGCTTTTTCCAATACAATATTTGCTACTCGCACATGTCTTTCGGCTGGTTCGTCGAATGTAGAAGAAATAACTTCTGCATTAACGCTTCGTGCCATATCAGTAACCTCCTCAGGTCTTTCATCAATTAAAAGAACAATCATGTAAATTTCAGGATGATTCGCAGCAATAGCATTGGCTACTTCTTTTAAAAGAACAGTTTTACCTGTTTTGGGCTGAGCAACGATTAATCCACGCTGTCCTTTACCTATTGGAGAAAACATATCAACGATTCGAGTTGATAGTTTATCATTTTTATTATTATTTAAGGTAAACTTTTGTTCAGGAAAAAGGGGTGTAAGATAATCAAAAGGCACTCTATCGCGAATAAAATCCGGACTACGTCCATTAATTTTTTCTATTTTAATTAATGGGAAATACTTCTCTCCTTCTTTAGGTGGACGAATAGTTCCTTCTACCGTATCTCCGGTTTTTAAACCAAAAAGTTTAATTTGTGATTGAGAAACATAGATATCATCAGGAGAATTAAGATAATTAAATTCTGATGAACGTAAAAAGCCATAACCATCTGGCATTATTTCTAAAACTCCTGAGTTGGTTATAATTCCATCGAATTCGAAGGAGCGATCGTTTCTTTTGTCTTGCGATCGTTTCTGATAATTATTCGATGATCTTGAAGGTACTCTTCGGCTATTTTCAGGATAATTGTTATCCTTCTTTTGAATAACCTTTTTAGTTTCTTCCTGTTTAGATTTTGTTTCCTTTGCCTTAGTTAAAACTTCTTTTTTATCTTCAGGTTTTGTAGTATTTTTAATCTGCTCCGTCTTTACTTTCGATTTTATCGAAGTTTTTGAAGCATCAGGTTTAGGGTTAGATTGTGATTGCTCGTTGCTTCTTTTACGTCCTGATGTTTTTTTATCGGATTTGGAATCGCTTGTGGCATTAATAGCTTGTTGATCGAGAATTTTGTATATTAAATCCTGTTTCTTAAGCGATTCAACTTTCTTAATTTGTAGAGATTTCGCAATTTCGCGTAATTCACTTACCAATTTTTTATTCAATTCAAGAATGTCGTACATATTTTACTATGAAAATTAGTTATTTTTATTAAGTATTTTATGAATATAATTTGTTTTTTCTTGATTTCGCCAGTAAAACGAATGATTATTTACTGAAGGAGTTGATTAACAATTGTTTCTTATGGAAAAACAATGCAATATTACAGATTAATTCACAAATACCAAAAATTTAGAGATAATTTTTTCAAGAAAAATTTATTTTAAGCGAAAGAGAGTAAAAAAACAAAAAAAAATTTTAATCATGTATTTTTATACACATATTTGAATATATTTGTAACAATTTGCCTGTAAGTAACGTTTAATAAAGCTAATAATCCCTTACAAAAAGAATGAGACAGTTAAAAATTATCAAGCAAGTTACCAATCGAGAAACTGCCTCTTTAGATAAGTATTTGCATGAAATTGGGAAGGTTGATCTTTTAACTGCTGAAAAAGAAGTTGAGTTAGCCAGAAAAGTTCGCAATGGAGATAATCATGCTTTAGAAAAACTTATTAAAGCCAATTTACGCTTTGTCGTTTCGGTATCTAAACAATATCAAAACCAAGGACTTAGCTTACCCGATTTAATTAACGAAGGAAATCTTGGGCTTATCAAAGCTGCCAAACGATTCGATGAAACCAGAGGATTTAAATTTATTTCTTATGCTGTTTGGTGGATCCGGCAATCTATATTACAAGCATTAGCAGAACAGGCAAGAATTGTTCGTTTGCCATTAAACAAAATCGGATCGATCAATAAAATAAACCGGGCATTATCCGAGCTTGAACAAAAATATGAACGTGAACCTTCGATTGATGAAATAGCTAAAGCCATTGAGCTGGCTCCCGAAAATATTAAAGATGCTATGCGTAGCTCGGGCAGGCATATTAGTATGGATGCCCCACTTACCGAAGATGAAGACGGTGATATGTACGAAGTTTTGCTCAGTGATGAAAGCCCAAGCCCTGATGGGAACTTGCTTAACGACTCTTTACGCAAAGAGATTGAACGTGCTTTATCATCTTTAACCGATCGCGAAGCAAATATCATTAAGCTTTATTTCGGATTAAACGGGAAACATCCATATACACTGGAAGAAATTGGCGAAGAGTTTAACCTCACCCGTGAGCGGGTTCGACAAATTAAAGAAAAAGCCATAAAGCGACTGAAGCATACCACGCGCAGTAAAATTCTTAAAACATACCTGGGTTAAAAATATTTTGGCCGGATTTAATCTGAAGGAAACTAAGCCATTTCCTTTTTTTATTTATTTTTGCAAAATAAAAGCATAAAAATTATGAATCATTTAATTTCTCCATCATTACTGGCTGCCGATTTTGGAAATTTAGAACGTGATATCCATATGATTAATCAAAGTCAGGCCGATTGGTTTCATTTAGATATTATGGATGGTATTTTTGTTCCCAATATTTCGTTTGGATTTCCGGTAATGAAATTCATAAAAAAACATGCTCAAAAACCTTTGGATGTTCATTTAATGATTACTGACCCCGACCGATACATTGATGATTTTTATCAAGCCGGGGCTAATATATTAACAGTACATTTTGAGGCTTGTAATCATTTACACCGTACTGTTCAAAAAATTAAATCGTTAGGGATAAAAGCCGGTGTTACGCTAAATCCACACACTCCCGTTCATTTATTGAAAGATATTATTGCTGAAGTGGATCTGGTTTTAATTATGTCGGTAAATCCCGGATTTGGTGGTCAAAAATTTATTCCTAATGCTTTAGAAAAAGTTAAAGAATTAAAACAACTCATAAAAGAAAAGAAATCGAACGCACTTATCGAAGTAGATGGTGGAGTAGATCATACCAATGCAAAATCATTAATTAAGGCAGGATGTGATGTGTTAGTTGCCGGGAGCTATATTTTCAAATCCAAAAATCCGCAAAAAACGATTAAAGGGTTGAAAGAGCTTACATTTTAATATATTTTTTAACCGCTAAGACACAAGGACGCAAAGATACTTAGTAATTCATTGGCATTTTATATTTTATTAGAAATGAAATGTAAGCTTTAATTGCTTCATTTCCTTTTTCATTTTCTTTCGTGAAACCTTAAATCCGCAATAAAGATATTATGAAAAATGGTCGTTTCGTAAGTTAAATCAAAGTTATTTAACATGTTGATAAACAATCTTCAATTATTTAAAAAATTTATTGTACACTTTACGTCGATTTCAATGCAGTGATTAGCAGTAAAGTTCAATATAAAAACCGATGAAGGTCAGATTAACCTGCCTGTCATTTATCTATCATGACAAGCAAGTCAATTTTTCCAACTCATTGCCTTTTGATTCCTATCGTTGGCAGGCAAGCCATCAGCCTACTACCACTGCATATTACACCCTGTCCTATTTATCTATACATATATTAAATACTACTCTTTCCCTTCCAGGTAGTTCTGTAAGTAAGCAAATCTTTCGGTAAGCTTACCATCTTTAGTAATTGTTGCTCTTTCGATAATTCCGGCATCATCATGTCCAAAAAGCGAGGGATAAACTTTGTCTATAAGATCTTCCCCAAAATCGGAAGAAGCATTTCGTGGCAATTCGCCGGGCAGATTATCCACAGCCATTACCGTAATATTCTTAGGGTTAATGAATGGCCTTCCCGCTTCACCTGTTTCAGGATTGTATCCGTAAAATGGATCGGCAATGGTCGAAGCCCTTACGGTTGAAGCAATAGGCCCATTTACATCACAACTAACATCAGCAATAACGGTAATATTAAAATCCGGGTCAAAATAATCTTCTTTGGTAATAAATTTGGGTGATTTGGGATCCCAAAAATGGCATGCAATATAAAGATCGGTAACTTTGGTATAAGGTTTAAAGGTTGACTCATACTCTTCGGGATGATCGAAAAAATGCTGCAAATTAAACTGCATACCCCCTTTATGTTTTACATAATGTTCTGGATCCAGACGGCAAATTACGGGTTCATCGAATTCCTTATTCAAATACTCTTCGGGTGTAACTTCACGGATATTTAGCTGACTAAGTGTTTCCATGGCTCCCATAGCAACTCTTCCACCTCCGGTTACAAGAATTTTTTTCTTTTGCAATTTAACCCGTTTCAATCCGGCAAACATCTCATCCATATCGCGACATTGATGTGCCGGTTTTAATTCAAATGAGTCATTCCGGATTCCACGAGCTCTGAGTCCGTTGTAAGCACCGACAATGCCTGCCCAACGGCCAAAAGCAACAATACGTTGTCCATTGTAATCGGTTAAATATTCGTAATCCACCAATCGAATTTTCTTTTTTATAATCTCTTGTAATAATCCACGATTATAAGACTGTTTTTTACCAACATGGGCAAAAAACAGATAGGTCTTATTGGCAATTAAAGAAGAAGGTTCTACTTCCTTTACACCCACCAGGATATCACAATCGCTTAAATCTTCTTTAACATTTAAGTCCAGGTATTGATATTCTTCATCGGTATAACATCTGATATCACTTGGCTGAATATATAATTCGGTATTAGGAAACCGCTCGGTAAGTTTTACCGCTAACGATGGGGTAACAGGTACACGTTTATCCGGTGGATTCTTTGTTTCGCGTATCACTCCTACTTTTATTTTTTTCATAATTCTTATTATTTTTTTGTTATACTTTAGAGTGCTCTAAATTAACTTTTTTTAACGAAAATACTTAGTAATGGGTAAATGATTTTGTAACTTTGCAATTCTTAAAAACATTTCAATTGGGGCTGACCTGGTTTTGACGGTGAGGTAAATTGGAATGTAAGCATGCCGAGCATTGGGTTTTGGCTCGTAAATATTAAAGCTCAGATTTATAAACGGCGAAAACAATTACGCGCTTGCGGCTTAATATCACGAAGTGAATTAAGCCTAATTCCAACGTAAGACGTCGGAACAAGCTGTCTCTCAGGCTGCGCTGTTTAACCACAGTCTGAATACGAGGCATCGTAAAAGTTAAACTAGTCCGGTTAGGGCTTCGATAACCGGGCGAAATTTAATTGAAGCTAAGGACTGGTTGGGCCGCTCTTTGCCACGCCAGTCACGAAAACCGAAAAAGAGCTAAGCATGTAGAAAGCATTTTGGTTCCTTATTCGGACGCGGGTTCGAATCCCGCCAGCTCCACTACTCCAAAGTACAAATCAATACAAAACGTACTAAAATTAATGAATTAAAGAGAAACTTCGGTTTCTCTTTTTTCATTATAATCCAAAATAATTCACCATTTATGTGGCGTTTTCGGTTAACTTTTATCAAAACTAATGTGTTAACCTAATTTGATACTAAAAGTTAATATTCAAATATTTACAAATTTGTTTTTTTGATATAATTTTTGTTATTTTAATTCATATTTAAAGAATTCGGTTAACAAACTTTCAAAAATAAACTTAAATGAATTCATATAGCACATTTAGCTTGTTGTTTTTTATTCGAAAAGAAAGAAAGAATACAGATGGAGAAGCTCCAATTTTCTTAAGGATAACAATTAATGGGAAAAGAGCTGAAATATCTATTAAAAGATATATTGATCCTGACAAGTGGGATAGTAAGGCCAATAAGGCTAAAGGTAATAAATCCGAGATTAAAAGCTTAAATCTTTATTTGGATACTGTAAAAAATAAAATTCATGATCACCATAGGCATATGGTAGATCGAAATGAAATAATAACCGCAAGGAAACTTAAAAATAGATATCTAGGGATAACAGAAACTAATAAATATATTTTAGACTGTTTCAAAGATCATAATGATGAAATGTACAAATTGATTGATAAAGAATACTCAAATTCAACATACAAAAAATACTGTACAACTTATGATCATTTAAAGAAGTATATAAAAAAAGAATACAAAGTCGATGACCTTTTGTTAAATGAATTAAACTTGCAATTTATTAAAGGGTTTGAATCTTATTTAATGCAAAATAAGTGTTGTCATAATACTGCTGTTAAGTATGCGAAAAATGCTATGAAGATAACCAACTTAGCAGTTAATCATGAATGGCTTGATAAAAATCCTTTTTCTTTATATAAATCAAAATATAAACCTACCAATAGAAAATATCTTAATGAAGAAGAGTTAAAAGCGATTGAAGCAAAACAAATAAAAATTGATAGGCTCGAAACGATAAGAGATATTTTCTTGTTTTCTTGTTATACTGGACTTTCGTATGCTGAAATTGACAAATTAACATATAATAATTACAGTACTGGATTTGATGGTGAAGAATGGATTATGACAGAACGCACTAAAACAAAGATTGAGTCTAATGTCCCGTTATTAAAAAAACCATTAGAACTTATTGATAAGTACAAAGATCATCCTTTAATTCAGGATAATAACCGGGTTTTTCCTCGCTATAGTAATCAAAAACTTAATAGTTATTTGAAAGAAATAGCTGATATATGTGGAATTAATAAGAATTTAACTTTTCATATGGCAAGACATACATTTGCAACAACTATTACATTAACTAAAGGAGTTTCCATGGAATCTGTCAGTGCCATGTTAGGTCATCGGAATATTAGAACTACTCAAATATATTCTAAGATTGTAAATCAAAAAGTTAGTGAAGAAATGAAAAAAATTAAATAAATATGCATATGGTTAAAGATATTTATTATATGATTTGCTCTTTTTTTCTATCTGTGATAGAAAAAATTACATTAAATCCGAAAAAAAATTGCAAAATTATTCTTAAAATAAGTGAGTTTGAAAAAAAACTCGATAACAAGGATGATATAATAAAGATATACATCCAAAAAAAAGAAAAAATTAACAAACAAATCTACAATGAGAATAATGCCAATATAAAAAGAAACTTTGTTATTTTAATAATTGGGACATCTATATTATTATATTTCTATATTTATCGTTTAATTAATACAAACTTTATCAACTGGTACGAAATTATCATTCTATTATTATTTTATTT
>Ga0209931_1000031_pt1 | contig 72180 bp, 66 predicted proteins | sample SalPonR1_B_D1_MG_FD_185697 | JGI IMG/M metagenome (GOLD analysis project Ga0209931, IMG submission 185697) | Salt pond soil microbial communities from South San Francisco under conditions of wetland restoration - Salt Pond MetaG R1_B_D1_MG... ...
TGGTGTCCTGGTATCCCGCCAACAGATTCAGCGTGTGACGCTCGAAACGGTGCTCGAGCTGGAAATCCAGGAACAGTTCGTCGGATTTGTAGATCGGGTCGAAGTCCATGTGGACCTGACGGAAGTCCGCCGGATTCGGGGAATTCGCGTAAAGGTCCAGACCGAACGGCGCCAGGGCCACGGGCCCGAGGATCAGGTCGCTGGAGAGACCGCCGGCGATGGTGGCGGCCGAGTTCGGCAGCTCGAACTCCAGCCGGTCCGGCAGGCAGCCCAGCACGGCCGTCGGGTCGTTGTTGCACATCTGCTTCTGCGAACGGGTCCGGCTCGAGTCCTCGTCGAACCAGGAGGCCATGAAGTCGACGGTGGTGGCGTCGGTGGGCAGCCAGCGCAGTGCGGCGCGCACGGCATAGCTGTCACGGTCGTCGACGTCGTTGCCTGTGAACAGGTTCTCCGTATAGCCGTCGCGTTTCGTGACGATGCCGGCGAAACGTGCGAACAGGTCGTCCGTCAGCGGGATGTTGACCATGCCCTCGGCCCGTGTGCTCGAGTAGTCGCCGAGTTCCACTTCGGTGGAGGCCTCGAAGGCATCCCCGGGCTTGTTGGTGATCATGTTGACGACGCCGCCGGTGGCGTTGCGGCCGAACAGCGTGCCCTGCGGGCCGCGCAGTATCTCGATGCGCTCGATGTCGAAGTAGGGCAGCTCGAACAGGCGCGGCGCATTCAGCGGCAGGTCGTTCACGTGGATGCCCACGCCGCTGTCGGAAGACGCCGCCACCAGGGCGTTGCCGATGCCGCGGATCTGAAAGTTGTTGCCGGTGAAATTCGCCTTGGAGTAGGTGACGTTCGGCGTCGAGAACTGCAGGTCGGTGAATTGCTCGATCTGCAGCCGCTCCAGCGCTGCCGCGTCGAATGCCGAGACCGCGATGGGTACTTCCTGCAGCGACTGGGCCCGGCGCTGGGCCGTGACCACCACTTCCTCGACGAAGACGCCTTCCGACGATCCTTCTGACAATCCTTCCGACAATGACTGCTGGGCATGCAGCCCGGATCCGGTTGCAGACAATGCAGAGACGAACAGTATGGTTGCGCCTGCCGGCAGATACCGGCGGCGTGATGAGACACGCTTCATAATCCTCCCCCTTACAGATTTTGAAGCGGTCGGTCACATTGCGTAACCGACCGGCGGCACGCCAATTGCCGTGGTCGAGTCTAGCAGGTCGGACAGGACTTCACATGCTGCGGCTGCGACGACGCACCCTGCCGGCGGGGTGGTCAAAGGTGCTCACTTCACATAGTGTATCGGCGTGTTCGAACAGGGACCGCACCGATGCTGAACCGCTCCATCCCGAGAAGACTGAGAACATTCGTCGCCATCGCACTGCTCGCCGCCGCGGGACTGCAGGCGCAGGCCGTGGAGTTCACGGAGTACCCGACCTACTTCACCCATGCGAACGGCATCTCCGTCGCATACCAGGAGTTCGGAGACGCGGACGATCCGGTGGTGCTGCTGGTGATGGGGCTCGGCGCCCAGCTCATACACTGGCCGGACCCGCTCGTTCTGGATCTGGCCGATGCCGGCTACCGGGTGATCCGTTTCGACAACCGGGATGCCGGTCTCTCGGAGAAACTCTGGGAGGCGGACAGGCTCGGCTGGTGGCCGATGATCAAGTTCCGGCTCGGCTGGGATCTGGATCCGCCCTACGATCTGAACGACCTGGCGGACGATACGGTCGGGCTGATGGACACGCTCGGCATCGAGCAGGCCCACGTCGTCGGCGCTTCGATGGGTGGGATGATCGCCCAGATCGTGGCAGCCCGGCATCCGGACCGGGTGCTCACGCTCGCCTCCATCATGTCGACGAGCGGCGATGCGGACCTGCCGCCCGGCGATGCCGAGGTGACCGAGAAGCTGCTGACCCGGTCGTCGGAGTCGGCCGGGAGGGAGGAGGCGATAGCGCGGACCGTCGACCTGGTGGGGGCCATCGGCAGCCCCACTCATGGCTACAGCGAGGAATACCTCTACGCCTATCTCAGCCGCAGCTACGACCGCAGCCACTACACGCCCGGAATCGGCCGCCAGCTCTGGGCGGTGCTCGGCTCCGGCGACCGGACCGAGCTGCTGCCACAGATCGGCGCGCCGACGCTGGTCATCCACGGCGAAGAGGACCCCCTGGTGCCCGTCGCGCACGGGCGCCACACCGCCGAGCTGGTGCCCGGCGCGGAGCTGCTCGTCGTCGAGGAGATGGGGCACGCCCTGGAGCCGTATTTCCTGCCGGAGATCACGGGCGCCCTGCTGGATCACTTCGCGGCCTTGACGGCCCCCGCCGCCGCTCGCTGAGGGCGCCGTAACCTGCCCGTCACGGAGTCGGCGGGGAAGTGAGAGCTGCTCCCTGGTTCGCGGCGCGGCGCGGGTGTATTTTGTCATGTCCGTACACTCGACAGGGAAGCGACGCACATGTCCACGGCGGCCGACGAGTTCGGTAACGAGTTCGGTAACAACGGAAGCGACGAACCGCAGGAGGCCTCCTTCGACCCGGAGGACCCGGCGCTCTATCTGAACCGCGAACTCACCTGGCTCGCGTTCAACCGGCGCGTGCTAACGGAGGCGGAGCGCGAGCGCAATCCGCTGCTGGAGCAACTGAAATTCCTGGCGATCGTCAGCTCCAACCTCGACGAATTCTTCATGAAGCGCATCGGCGGCCTGAAGCAGCAGGAGGGCGCCGGCGTGAGCACGCTGACGGTGGACGGGCGCGGCCCCTCGGAGCAGATTGCCGAGTGTTATGCGGAGATCAGCGACCTGCTGGCCGACCAGTCGGTCATCCTCGGCGAGCTGATGAAGGCGCTCGCGGACGAAGGCATCCGGGTGCTGGACTTCGAGGCACTGGACGCCGGGCAGCGGGAGCAGGCCCGCGGTTTCTTCGAGCAGAACGTATTCCCGCTGCTGACGCCGCTGGTGATCGACTCGGCCCATCCCTTCCCGTTCATCTCCAACCTGTCGGTGAACCTGCTGGTGCAGGTCTGCCAGCGGGGCGACGACAAGCCTTCGATCGTGCGCATCAAGGTGCCGCTGGGAGTGCGCACGCCCCGCTTCGTGCAGCTCGGCCCCGGCCACACGTTCGTGCCGCTGGAACAGATCATCGAGCACCATCTCGACCTGGTGCTGCCCGGCGTGGATATCGTCTCATGCGATTTTTTCCGCGTGACCCGCAACGCCGTGGTCGAGCGCGACGAGGAGCAGGCGAACGATCTGCTGGAACTGATCGAGTCCGAGCTGCGCGAGCGCCGCTTCGCCCCGGTGGTGCGGCTGGAGGTCAGCCACGCCATGAGCGGCGAGGCGAGGGACTATCTGCGACGCCAGCTGGAACTCACCAGCGCGGACGACATCTTCGAGACCGACGGGCTGCTCGGCCGGGCCGACTACATGCAGCTGGCCACCCTGCCGGTGGCGCATCTCCTGTACCCGCCGCACACGCCGGCGGCCCACGAACGGCTGGTGCGCGCCACTTCGGTGTTCGATGAGATTCGCGCCAACGGCCCGCTGCTGCTGCAGCACCCCTACCAGTCGTTCACCAAGACGGTGATCCGGCTGTTGCGCGAGGCGGTGGCGGATCCGGCCGTGCTCGCCATCAAGACCACGCTCTACCGCACCTCGGAGGACTCGCAGATCGTGCCGCTGCTGATCGATGCCGTGACCAACGGCAAGCAGGTGGCGGTGGTGGTGGAGCTCAAGGCCCGCTTCGACGAGGCGGCAAACATCCGCTGGGCCAACCGGCTGGAAGAAGCGGGCATCCATGTTTCCTACGGCGTCGTCGGCTACAAGGCCCACGCCAAGATGATGCTGATCGTGCGCGACGAGGGCGGCCGGCTGCAGCGCTATGTGCACGTGGGTACGGGCAACTATCACTCGGGCACCGCCCGGCAATACTGCGACCTGGGCGTGATCAGCGCCGACGAGGACCTGGGTGCCGACGCCTCGGAATTCTTCAATTCCCTGACCACCGGTTCGCCGCGGCGCCGCAACTACCGCAAGCTGGTGACGGCGCCGGACGACATGAAGCCGGCCCTGCTCGCGCGCATCCGCCGGGAGGCCGAGCACCATGCCGAAGGGCGCGGTGCGCTGATCCAGCTGAAGACCAACGCGCTGGAGGACCCGGATGTCACCTGCGCGCTGTACGAGGCCTCCCGCGCCGGCGTGCCGGTGCAGCTCATCGTGCGCGACACCTGCCGCCTGCGCCCGGGCCTGACGGGCATTTCCGACACCGTGAGCGTGCGCAGCCTGGTGGGCCGTTTCCTGGAGCATACCCGCATCTACTACTTCGCGAACGGCGGCGACGAGGAGTACTTCATCGGCTCGGCCGACTGCATGAGCCGCAACCTGACCAGCCGGGTGGAGACCATCGTGCCGGTGCGCGAGGAGCGGCTGCGCGAGACCCTGCGCCACATCCTGGATCTGCAGCTGGCCGACACCGAGAATGCCTGGCAGATGCTGCCCGACGGGGATTACGTGCACTGCGAGCCGGGCGAACATCCCATCGACTCGCAGCAGTTGCTGGCCGAGTGGGCCCAGGAGAAGGCGCAGTCGCCGGCGCTCTGATCCGCGCTCCGGCCCCCGACCCGAACCGCGGCCCGTGATCGTGTGATGGGGGTCACGCCCGCGGCCGCTGCGAGCGGCTACCCTGCTCCGGATGGAAGACCGGCAGGCACCACCCATGTCGACCCCCAGGCAGCAGAGCATGATGGAAGAGCTCGCCCGCATCATGGAGGAGCGGGCGATAGAGACGCTGTTCCATGAGGTGATCGACCGCCGCGAGCGCTGCGTCTTCGGCTACGAGGCACTGGTGCGCGGCCCCACGGGCAGCCCGCTGCACCTGCCGCTGAACCTGTTCGCCGCCGCCAGCGCCTTCGGACGCGCGCGCGAGCTGGAGCTGCTGTGCATCGAGGCGGCGCTGGAGGCCTTCGTCAAGCGGGGGCTGCAGGGGCACCTGTTCCTGAACGCCTCGCCGGCCACCTTCCTGCATTTCCGCGAGGAGGTGGATTATCTCAGGGAGGCGATGAGCCGCTGGGGCGTGAAGCCGGCGGAGGTGATCCTGGAGCTGACCGAGCAGTCCATGATGCGGGACTACGAGTCCATGCGCGAAGCCGTGATCGGCATCCGCGACCTGGGCTGCCGCATCGCCATGGACGATATGGGCGCCGGCTATTCCAGCATGCGCACCTGGTCGGAGCTGCGCCCCGATTTCGTGAAGCTGAGCCCCGACTTCGTGAGCCACATCGACGTCGATCCCCTGAGGTCGGAATTCCTGCGCTCCATCATCGACATCGCCCGCGCCGGCCAGAGTGCGGTGATCGCCCAGGGCGTGGAGAGTGCCGGGGAGTGCCGCGAGCTGGCCGACCTGGGGGTGGAATACCTGCAGGGCTTCTACTTCAGCGAGCCCGCGCTGGAGCCCCCTGCGCCGGACAGGATGCGCGTCGCGGCCTGCCTGGCGGACCCGGAACAAAACGAATTCGAGACGCCGGACGGCGTGCTGGCCGGGCGCCTCCTCAACCCGGCGCCGCCGGTCGCGGCGTCGGAGTCCGTGCGGGAGCTGCTGCGCATCTTCAGCGAGAACGAGGACCGCACGTCCATCGCGGTGGTGGAATCGGGCCACCCGGTCGGCATCGTGCGCCGCACCCGACTGTTCCTGATCCTGTCCAAGCCGCTGCACATGGAGGTCTACGGGCGCAAGCCGGTCAGCGCCGTGATGGAGACCGACCCGCTGTGCGTCGACGTGGGGCTGCGGCTGGAGCAGGTGAGTCATCTGCTGACGGCCCACTCCAAGCTGCGGCTGGAGCACGATTTCATCCTGACCCGGGAAGGCCGCTACGAGGGCATGGCCCGGACGCTGGACCTGCTGAAGCGCCTGACCGAGCAGCAGGTGAGGCGGGCGCGCTCGGCCAATCCGCTGACCTCGCTGCCGGGCAACGAGTCCATCGACCAGCACGTCAACGCGTTGCTGCGCTCGGGCACGGCGTTCACGGCCTGCTACGTGGATCTGGATAACTTCAAGCCGTTCAACGACTTCTACGGCTACGCCCGGGGCGACGAGGTGCTGATGCACATGGCGCAGTTGCTGACCCGCTACGCAAGCCCGGTGTCGGACTTCGTCGGCCACATCGGCGGCGACGACTTCGTGGCCGTCTTCCGCAGCGTGGACTGGCAGGACCGTCTGCGCAGCCTGGTGCGGGACTTCGGGAAGGAGATCCCGTCGTACTACTCGGAGGAACACCGCGCCGCCCGCGGCATCACGGCCAGGGACCGCTACGGCGTGGAGCGCCACTTTCCGCTGCTGACGATGACAGTGGCCGGCGTTGCCTCCGACTCGCGCCGCTACGCCGGCGCGGACGAGGTGGCTGCCGAGCTCAGCCGGGTGAAGCAGAGCGCCAAGACAGCCGACGGCAGCGGCATGCTGCTCCTGTCCCGCGCGGGGCTGGAGGACATCGGCGGGCCGCGCCTGGCGGCCGTCACCGCCTAGCCGTCTGCCCCGGCCGTCTGCCTTGGCCGTGTGCTCTAGTCGTATGCCCTAGCCATGCGCAATGGGCTCTTCGGTGAAGAGGTAGTCCTTCAGTTCGTCATTGAACTTCGAATCGCGCCGCCGGATCCACTCGAGCACCATTGCCGCGTGCTCCTTCTCCTCGTCCCGGTTGTGCTCCAGGATTCTCCTGAGCTCGTCGTCTTTGCAGACGTCGATGCGCTGCTGATACCAGTCCACGGCCTCCAGCTCCTCCATCAGCGAGATGATCGCCCGGTGCATGTCCCGGGTCTCGTCGCTGAGTTCGTCGACGGGTTCGTGGTATCCCTCGTTCGCCATTGCCGATTCTCCTCTTGGCAGTCCAAACCTACATCCAGCGCCGTACCCGGCGCCGGTAATCCAGATAGTGCTCGCCGAACAGCCGCTCGAGCATCTTCTCCTCGGGACGTACGAACCAGTGCTGCAGCACGAAGAAGAACAGCGGCACCGGCAGGAAAGCACCGAGCGTGCCCAGCAGTATAGCCACCCCGAGCAGCGCCGAGACCATGCCCAGATACATGGGATTGCGCGACACCCGGAAGATGCCGTCGGTCACCAGGGCGCTCGCCTCGCGGAAGGGGCGGACGGTGGTGCCGGCCCTGCCGAACGATCGCGCGCCGGCTATGGCCGCGGCGACGCCCAGTACCAGCGGCACCAGGCCCAGCCAGGTCAGCGGCGGCTCCACGATGCGGGCGATCGGCACGTAGCGGTGCAGCGCCAGCATGGCGAGCAGGCTCGCCAGGAAGTATGCCGGCGGCACGATTCTCTGCGCGGGGCTCATCGGGATCAGTGTAGGCGGGCGGGGTCGGCCGTCCCAGTCCGGATTTACCACGGGCGGCGCCGTCAACCATCGATCGCCTCATCCGCCAGCGGGCCGGATTCGGAGCGGGCGACCAGGGCGAGGAAGCAGGCTGCCGACAGGCCGGCGGAGCCGTAGACCATGCACATCACCAGGATCTGGTAGCGCACGGCCACCAGCGGGTCCACGCCGGAGAGAATCTGGCCGGTCATCATGCCGGGCAGGGAGACGAGCCCGACCGCCAGCAGGGAGTTGGTGATCGGGATCAGCGCCGCCCGGAACGCGCGGCGGCGAGCATCCGCTGCCTCCACACCGGCGGCGAGTTCCGCCTGCAGGCGCTCGGCCGCGAGGCTGACCGTGTTCATGGCGTTCGCATAGACCATGCCGGCGAGCGGCACGAAGTAGTCCGGCCGGTACCAGGGGGCGAGATCCAGGACGAACCCGGTCACCAGCAGCAGGTTCACGGTCCCGCCGGCCGCGATGGCCGCCAGCGAAGGGCCGAGCAGCGCGCGGCGGCGTTGCCTGACCGGCTGCAGGGCGATCCAGGAGGAGGCCAGGATCATCACGCCGACCACGGCCAGGACGATCCAGGCGCGCTCGGCCTCGAAGATCCACACCAGCAGGTAGCCGATGAGCAGCAGCTGCACGACCATGCGCACCACCGCATAGACGGCTTCGCGCCAGTTCTCGGACCAGCGCAGCAGCAGGAGGATGACGGCGGCCACCGGCACGAAGGCCAGCGCCATGTCGGTGAGGGCGACCGGCTGGATGGTGTCGTTCATGGGCGGAGGCTCCGGTTGTCGATGTCCCCTGGCCGCGCCGCGGTGGCGTCAGCGGCCGTCGCCTGCGAGCAGGACCACCGTGGGCGGGATAGTCTCGTGCAGGTGGCGCTCGAGCCTGGACATGGCCCGTTCAGCCGGGTGGCGCGCCCGGCAGCCGCTCGGCCATCAGCCGGTGGAGCAGGTTTATCGCTTTCAGCGGCCTGACCATCACCTTGAATTCGGTGATACGTCCCTCGTCGTCCCAGGAGATCATGTCGATGCCGTCGATCTCGACGTCGTCCATGCGGGTGCGGAACTCGAGCACGGCGCCACGGGGCGCGTACCACTCGCCGACGTAGCGGAAATGCTCGTTGCCGAGCACGAACATGGCGGCCTGCAGGTACATTCGCGTGAGCGGCTTGCCGGCCTGCGGCGTATGCACGACGGGCGAATGGAACACGACCTCGTCGGCCAGAATTGCATCCAGCGCGGCCATGTCCCGCCCGGCCACCAGACGGTGCCAGCGCTCGATGACCGCCGGCCGCTCGTCCGTGCCGCTCACCGCTGGTGCCTCCCGATGGGGCCCAGGCGTTCGAGCTCCTCGTCCACGAAACGGCGGAAATCCGGTGCGGCGCTCTTCGAGCCGAAGTCCTGCCACCACTGGCGCACGCCCTCGGACTGCAGCCAGTAGCTCAGGTGCGCGCGGCCTTCGTGCCACTGGTGCTCTTCCAGGTTGCCCATGTGGCGCTGGTGGTAGAGCGTGGAGAAGTACCAGAACGCCTTCTGCGCCAGGTTGGAGAATCGGTACAGGTCCTGGCCTTTCAGGTTCCAGTAGTCCTTGCGGCCGCGGCGGTAGATGTCCTGCAGGTCCGGGTTCTGGATGATCAGATCGGTGAAGTTGCCGTGCAGCGAGAGGGCGCTCTGGCGCACGTTCATCCGCACCGCTTCGCTGTTGTCCCGGATGTGCCGGGCCAGCAGGACGACGGCGGCGATGACGCCGATGCTGGCGATCAGGTTGGCGACGGCCGCCACCACGATCCAGACCGAGGAATTCATGGGCAGGCTCCCTGTGCGGACCAGGCGCCAGTGTAACCCGGCATGCGGCCCGGCGGGCATTCCCACCGTCGCGGCTCATTGTGTAGTATCGGTTGCCACCGCGCCGCCGCCGGCGCGGCGAGAATCATCGACGCAACGTCGGGGGAGGACAACGATGCAAGGTCTCATGATGCAGATGCCGCTGCTGATCTCGTCGATCGCGAAGCATGCGGAGCGGTTCCACGGCGACTCCGAGATCGTCTCGGTCACGGGCGACAACCCGCTGCACCGCTACACCTACCGGGACTGCTTCCGCCGCTCGCGGCAGCTGGCGAACGCGCTGGAGGAGGCCGGCATCGAGCTCGGCGACCGGGTGGCGACGCTGGCCTGGAACGACTACCGGCATCTGGAGGCCTACTACGCCATCTCCGGCATCGGCGCCGTCTGCCACACCATCAATCCGCGGCTGTTCCCCGAACAGATCGTCTACATCATCAACCACGCCGGGGACCGGCTGCTGCTGACCGACCCCATGTTCGTGCCGCTGCTGGAGAAACTGGCGGAGCAGATCGACGTCGTCGAGCGCTACGTGATCCTCACCGACGACGAGCACATGCCGGAGACCACGCTGAAGGGCGCGGTCTCCTACGAGAGCTTCATCGGCGGCGCCAGCGACGAGTACGACTGGCCGGAGTTCGACGAGAACACGGCCTCCGGCCTGTGCTACACCTCCGGCACCACCGGCAACCCGAAGGGCGTGCTGTACAGCCACCGCTCCTCCGTCCTGCACGCCTATGCGGGTCTGATGCCGGACATCCTGAACCTGTCGCTGGACGATTCGGTGCTGCCGGTCGTGCCGCTGTTCCACGTCAACGCCTGGGGCATCCCGTACGCGGCGCCGATCGTGGGCGCGAAGCTGGTCTTCCCCGGCCCGAAGATGGGCGACGGCGAGGCGCTGTACAAGCTGATGGAGTCGGAGAAGGTCACGATCTCGCTCGGCGTGCCTACGGTCTGGCTGGCACTGCTGCAGTACATGGACCAGGCGGGAGTGACCACCAGCACGCTGGAGCGCACGCTGGTGGGCGGCGCGGCGGTACCGGAGTCGATGATCCGCCGCTTCGACGAGCAGCACGGGGTCACGGTGCAGCAGGGCTGGGGCATGACCGAGACCAGCCCGCTCGGCGTCACCAACACGCTGAAGCCGCACCAGAAGGAGCTGCCGAAGGACGAGCAGTACCGCATCATGGCCAAGGCCGGCCGCGGCATCTTCGGCTTCGAGATGAAGATCGTGGACGACCAGGGCAACGAACTGCCCTGGGACGGCAAGTCCTCCGGCGCGCTGAAGGTGCGCGGCCCCTGGGTGTGCAGCGACTACTTCAAGCTGGAAGGCGAGAGCGACGCCCATGCCGAGCCCGGCTGGTTCGACACCGGCGACGTCGCCCACATCGACCCCGAGGGTTTCCTCACCATCACCGACCGCACCAAGGACGTGATCAAGTCCGGTGGCGAGTGGATCAGCTCCATCGATCTCGAGAACGCCGCCATGGGCCATCCCGACGTGGCCGAGGCGGCGGTGATCGGCGTCCACCATCCGAAGTGGACGGAGCGCCCGCTCCTGATCGTCGTGCGCAAGGAAGGTGCGGACGTCGCCGCGGAGGACATTCTCGAGTTCCTGGACGGCAAGGTGGCGAAATGGTGGCTGCCCGACGACGTGGTGTTTGTCGACGAACTCCCCCACACGGCCACGGGCAAGATCCGCAAGACCGACCTGCGCAAGGACTTCGGCGACTACACGCTGCCGGCAGAGAAGGCTTCCTGACCGACGACAGGAGACAGGACAGGCTTGCCGCGGATCCTCCGGTCCGTGAACCGCTCCCGCGCACGGCGGCGGGCGGGGCGGTATAGTCCGCGCCACTCGAAGGCAGAGACCAGGCAGAGGAAAGGGCTATGACGGTAGATCAGCGGCTGCACGGCATGAAGGCCATCGTCACCGGCGCCGCCGGCGGCATCGGCGAGGCGGTGGCGCTGCTGTTCGCGAAGCACGGCGCCGAGGTGCTCGCCGTGGACGAACCGGACAGCGGGCTGGAACAGGCCTTCCGTCGGCGGGACGCCATCCTGCCGCTGGCGCTGGAACCCGCCGACGACGGCGCGGTGGACGTCGTCATGGAAACCGTGTCCAAGCGTTTCGGCGGCCTGGACATCCTGGTGAACGGCACCGGCGTCCTGCCGGCGGGAACGGACGAGGAGAGCGACTGGCAGCAGGCGCTGGACGTCAACCTCGAGGCCATGAACCGCCTCTGCCGGGCCGCGATCCCGTACCTCAAGAAGAGCCCCGCGGGCCGCATCATCAATATCGGCTCGGTGATGTCCGGTTTCGGCGCGGAGGACCGGGCGGCCTACGCGGCCTGCCGGCACGCGATCTCCGGCCTCACACGGACGCTGGCCGGCGAACTCGGCCGCGACGGCATCACGGCCAATTTCCTCGAGCCCGGCGCCATCGTCACCAGCAATACCCGGCAGGCGTTCCGCGCCGACCGTGAGTTCCGCGATTTCTGGATCGGCAAGTCGGCTTCCGGCCGGCTGGGCGAGCCGCTGGACGTGGCCAAGGTGGCGCTGTTCCTCGCCTCGGACGATGCCGCGTTCGTCAGCGCGCAGGACATCCGGGTGGACGGCGGCGCGATGCAGGCGCCCTGACAGAGCGCCCGGGCGAGTCCGACCAGGACCGAGAGGAGCCGTCAGAATCCGCCAGAATCCGCCGTGGAGAGGCCGGCGGGGTCGCCCCGCCGGCTAGCTTGGCGTGCCCAGCGCCTCCTCCAGCGCCGCCAGGAACTCGCGGATGCGCGCGGCGTTGGTGCCGAGATCGCTCCGCCCCACCCGGGACTTCGAGCGCACGTCCACCTCGGTGCCGCCCGCCACGGAGCGGGCCCGCAGCACCACGTCGTCGCGGAAGCCGAACCAGAAGGTCGTGTCCACCGCCTCCAGCCGGCCGGCGTCGGGCTCGGCGGCCACCACCTCCCAGCCGAAGGCCCGGGCGATCTCCTCCGCGCGGCGGACCACCTCGTCGGGAGGCGCATCCACGACCAGACTGTCCAGCGCTGGATAGGCACGGCGCTGCTGCTCGGCGCTCTCTTCTCCGGCCCAGGCGGCCGGATTCGGCGCGCCGGCCCTGAGCGGCGCGATGGCCGAGAACGCCGGCGGGTCCTCGAGGTCGGTGCTGATGTCGTGGATGGGCGGCACGCTGCGGGCCTGGGCGAACCAGCCGTAGAGCTGCAGCGAGATCGCGGCACCGATCACCACGGCCACCACCGCGCTGCCGAGCGCCGGCTGGCCCGGCACCCGCAGGATGCCGATGACCGCGATTACGCCCACGAGCAGCGCCACCAGGGCGAGGGCGCCGCCGGCCATCGCCAGCCGGATGCCGGGCATGACGCCGACAATGCCGAAGCGGTGGCCGGGTCCCGCGATCACCAGCGCGATCACGGCAGCCAGGGCCGCATACATCGCGAAGCGCCCCAGTCGCCGCGGCCACACGGAGCCGCCGCCGAGTTCGTCAGCCATCGCCTTCCTCCTCTGCGCATTCCTCCGCCGCCAGAGAAACCACTATAAACCCGGCCGCCACGCCCCGTCGATTCCGCCGGCCGGCCGCCGGCCGGTTCCCGGCGGCGCCTGCTAGAATACGCGGCTCGTTCCCCCCAGCCACGGAGCCTCCGCATGGACGCCGTACTCGCCGATCTGCTGCAACTGCTGAAGCTCGAGCGCATCGAGGAGAACATATTCCGCGGCGACAGCAGAGACATCGGCAGTGCGCAGGTATTCGGCGGCCAGGTGCTCGGCCAGGCCCTGTCCGCGGCCCATCACACCGTGGAGGGCCGGGTGGCCCATTCCCTGCACGCCTATTTCCTGCGCCGCGGCGACGTGGAGGCGCCCATCGTCTACGACGTCGACCGGGCCCGCGACGGGCGCAGTTTCTCCGTGCGCCGGGTGGTGGCCATCCAGCACGGACGGCCCATCTTCAACCTGTCCGCGTCGTTCCAGGTGCCGGAGGAGGGTCTCGAGCATCAGGCGGAGATGCCCGAGGTGGCGCCGCCGGAGGAGCTGCGCGACTCCCATGAGCTCGCCTCCGAGATCGTCCACGTGCTGCCGGAGAAGATGCGCCGGTTCTTCACCCAGAAGCGGCCGTTCGAGTTCCGCCCCGTGGATCCGCCGGACTTCCTGAAGCCGGAGAAGCGGCCGCCGGTCAAGCACGTCTGGGTGCGCGCCGCGGACCGCCTGCCCGACGACCCCGACCTGCACCGCAACCTGCTGGCCTATTTTTCCGACTACGAGCTGCTCGGCACGGCGACGCTGCCCCACGGGCTGCGCTTCGGCACGGGCAACGTGCAGATGGCGAGTCTCGATCATGCGCTGTGGTTCCATCGCAAGGCGCGCGTGGACGAGTGGCTGCTCTACAGCTTCGACAGTCCCAATGCATCGGCCGGACGGGGCTATGCCCGCGGCCAGATCTTCAGTCGCGACGGCACGCTCGTGGCCTCAACGGCCCAGGAGGGCCTGGTGCGGGTCTGGCGCGAGCCGCTGGAGCGCAAGCGCAGAAGCGCCGCCGCCCAGGACTGACCGTGGTGCGCGCCCGCCCATGCGCCTGCCCGGGCGTCCGCCCGATACCCGGCCCATGCGCCACTATCTGAGCTGGTTCTTCTCTGCCCGCATGCCGTTCGTGGCCCGCGCGCTGTACGGCCGCGAACTGCGTGCCTGGACGCTCTTCTCCCTCGGCCTCGGCGCCGTCGAAGGCGGGGTGGTGGGCGTCATCGCCAAGAACGCCTTCGCCGGCGCCGTCGGCGACGTGGCCCTGAACCAGAGCGTCGCGCTGGTGGCCGGCGCCCCGGCGTTCGCCAACATACTCTCGTTTCTGTGGGCGGGCATGGCCAGCGGCCGGGACAAGGTGCGGGTCCTGACCGCGCTGAAGCTCGCCGCCGGACTGAGTCTCGTCGCCATCGCGGTGGCGCCCATCAACGGCTGGGGTCTGGCATTGTTCGTCGCCGGCGTCATCGGCGCGCGGCTGTTCTGGTCCGGCATCGTGACGGTGCGCTCGGCGATCTGGCGCGCGAACTATCCCCGCCACGTGCGCGGCAATTTCACCGCGCGGGTGACCGTGCTGGCCGCCCTGGGCATGGCCACGACCGGCGTCGTCACCGGCCTGCTGCTGGACCGCGACCCGCTTGCCTTCCGCTATGTCTATCCGGCGGCGGCGCTGGCCATGTTCGGCGGCATGGCGCTGTATGCCCGGGTGCGCGTGCGCGGCCACCGGCGCCTGGTGGCGGCGGAGCGGGCGGAACAGGCGGGGCCCGGGCGGCGCCGGCGCCGGGACCTGTTCGGCATCCTGCGCACGGATCACGACTACCGGCGCTATCTCACCTGCATGTTCGTCTTCGGCAGCGGCAACCTGATGGTGGTGGCCCAGCTGGTGATTATCCTGAACGAGCAGCTCGGCCTGTCGCGGCTGCAGCAGATGCTGATCACCTCGTCCATCCCCTTCGCTGTGATCCCGCTCTCCATCCCGCTGTGGGCCCGCTTCTTCGACCGGGTGCACATCGTGCGCTACCGGGCCATCCAGAGCTGGTCCTTCGTGGCCGCCATGGCCGCGTTCCTCGCCGGCGTATTCACCGCGCGCATCGAGGCGCTGTGGCTCGGCTCGGCGCTGCTCGGCACGGGCTATGCCGGCGGACGCCTGGGCTGGAACCTGGGCCACAACGACTTCGCTTCGGATGCCCGCGCCACGGAATACATGGGCCTGCACGTGACCCTGACCGGCGTGCGCGGCCTGCTCGCGCCCATCACCGGCGTCGGCGCCTACCAGATCCTGCAGGGCGTGGAGGAGGGGCTGGGCATCTACGCACTATTCCTGCCGCTCGCGCTCACCACCGGCGGCGCGTTCGGATTCGTCTGGCTGCGCTCGCGGCTGCCGGATGGCTGATGGTGGATAGCTGATAGTCGATGCGCCGGGCCCGACAACCCTGACGAGCGGGCTGCGCCCCGGCCCGCGTCAGTCGAGGTCGCGCCGGTAGCGCCGGGCGTTCTCCACGTAATGCTCCGCGGAGTGGCCGATCATGGCGATCTCCTCTTCGCTCAGCTCGCGCACGACCTTGGCCGGCGCGCCCAGTACCAGCACGCCGTCCGGAAACTCCTTGCCCTCGGTGACCAGGCTGTTGGCGCCCACCACCGTGTTCGAGCCGATGCGCGCCCCGTTCAGGATGATGCTGCCGATGCCGATCAGCGTGTCGGCGCCGATGGTGCAGCCGTGCAGCATGACCTTGTGGCCGATCGTGACCCGGTCGCCGACGGTGAGCGGATAGCCCATGTCCGTGTGCATCACCGTGCCGTCCTGGACGTTGGAGCCCTCGCCGATCTCGATCCACTCGTTGTCGCCGCGCAGCACGGACTGGAACCACACGCTGGCCCCTGCCTTCAGGCGCACGCGGCCGATCAGCCGGGCATCGGGCGCCACCCAGGCGTCTTCGTGAATGTCGGGGCTCGCATCGCCGATATCGTGAATCATGGTGGTCTCCTCAGCCTTTCGCCTGGTTCGCCACGGCGGCGGCGGCTTTCGCCACTGCGTCCGGGTCGCCCAGGAATTCCCGGCTGCGCGGTTTCAGCTCGTCGTCCAGCTCGTAGGCCAGCGGGATGCCGGTGGGGATGTTGAAGCCGGTGATCTCGTCGTCGGACATCCCGTCCAGCATCTTCACCAGCGCGCGCAGGCTGTTGCCGTGGGCGGCGATCAGCACGTGCCGGCCGGCCAGCAGGTCCGGTGCGATCACGTCGTCCCAATAAGGCACCACCCGCTCCAGCGTGGTCTTCAGCGACTCGGTGGCGGGCAGGTCGGCGATGCCGGCATAGCGGCGGTCGAAGCGGGGATGGCGCTCGTCGTCTTCCTCCAGCGGGGGCGGCGGCGTGTCGTAGCTGCGCCGCCAGACGTGCACCTGCTCCTCGCCATATTTCTCCGCCGTCTCCGCCTTGTTCAGGCCCTGCAGTGCGCCGTAGTGGCGCTCGTTCAGTCGCCAGCTGCGGTGCACCGGAATCCACATGAGATCCATCTCCTCCTGGATCAGCCACAGCGTGCGTATGGCGCGCTTCAGCACGGAGGTGTAGGCGACGTCGAAGTGGTAGCCGGCCTCGGCCAGCGTGCGGCCGGCGTCCCTGGCCTCCTCGACCCCCTTCTCCGTGAGATCCACGTCGGTCCAGCCGGTGAACAGGTTCTTCAGGTTCCACTCGCTCTGGCCGTGGCGGCAGAGGATCAGTTGTCCTGGCATCTCGCTAGTTACCTCTCTCGGTCAATTGCGCGTACGGGTTCACACCGTGTGCACGATGTAGTTGCCCCGCGCGTCATCGAAGTCGATCCGGATCAGCTTCTCCTTCTGCGCCGATTCCAGCAGCTCGGAGAAATTCTTGAAGCCGTAGTAGTTCTCGTTGAAGCCCGGATGCACGCGGCGCATGGTCTGCTTGACCAGCGATCCCCACAGCGGGTCGTAGTCGGCCTCCAGCGAATCGACGATCTCCACCAGCATCTCCAGCGCCTCCTGGCGCTTGCCGTTTGCGCCGCTTTTCTGCTCCGTCTTCTTTTTCTTCGCGCCCTGGGTCTGCTTGCGCCCGGCCACGCGGGCCAGGTCGTCGTAGTAGATGAACTCGTCGCAGTTGCCGATGAGCAGATCCGAGGTGGAGCTCTTGATGCCGCAGCCGATCACGCGCTTGTCGTTCTCCTTCAGCTTGGAGACCAGCGGCGAGAAATCGCTGTCGCCCGACACCAGCGCGAAGGCATCGATGTGGCTCTTCGCGTAGCAGAGGTCGATGGCGTCCACCACCATGCGGATGTCCGCGCTGTTCTTGCCGCTGAACTTCGTCTGCGGGATGTCGATCAGCTCGATGCCCTGCTCGTGGAAGTCGCGCACGTACTTCTGGTAGCGGCTCCAGTCCGAATAGGCGCGCTTGTACACCAGGCGGCCCTTCTCGAGCAGGCGCTTCAGCACCAGCTTGATGTCGAAGGTGCCCTGGGGCGTCTCCTTGGCGCCCAGCGCCAGGTTCTCGAAGTCGATGAATACCGCGATGAGTTGTTCGTCTGCCATTATCTGTCAGCCATTGTTGTTCTGGGATGTGTCCGGGATGGTCGTCTGCGTCCCGCGGCCCTGTCAGCGGCCCGTGAGTTTCGTCAGCTCGTCGGTGGCGACCGAGAGCGTAGCAAAATCGGTACGGGTGCTCTTCTGCATCTCGTCGAGCATGTGGCGCGCCCCGCGCACCCGTTCTCCGGCGCCGTCCAGCCAGCTGACCACGGCCTCGCCGGTGCCGAGCTCCGGTCCGGTCTCCTCCAGCAGCCGCTCGGTGAGCGTGCGCTGGACGTTGCGGATGTTGTCCCGCAGGCGGCTGCGCGCCAGTGCCTGCCAGTGGCCGCGCGCCTGCAGCTCGTCGATCCTCTCGCGCACCCAGTCCAGACGCAGGCCGCGGCCCAGCTCGAAATACAGCCGTGCCACTCGCCTGAGGTCGCGGTCGCCGGCGATGTCGACGATGTCCAGCGCCGAGGTGACCGCCGTCAGCGCGGCGATGCGCTGGGCGAGCCGGCCGGGCAGGCCCATGGACTCGAACTCGTTGCTCATGCGCGCCAGCCGCTGGCGGGCGGTCTCGTGCATCATCGAGCCGAGCTTCTGGAAGACCAGGCTGACGCCGGGTTTGAGTGCCTGCACGGCGGCCTCGATGCTCTCGTAGGGCTGCTCGCGGCGCAGCAGCCAGTAGCAGGCGTGGCGCAGCTTGCGGCTGACCTCGAACATCACCAGATACTGGGTCTCCGCCGGGATGAGATTATCCAGCGCCTCGATGCCCGCCCAGATGTCGCGCGCGCCGCAGACCTCGCGTGCCACGGCGTAGGCGCGGGCCACGCTCACTGCATCGGCGCCGGTCTCGTCCGCCGCCCGCCAGGCGAAAGCGGGCCCCATGCGGTTGACCATGCTGTTGGTGATCAGCGTGGCCAGGATCTGCCCGCCGAGGCGGTGCTCGCGGATGAGGTCGGCGTAGCGGCGGGGCAGGGGCGCCGGGAAATACTGCTCGAGTTCTTTCGCCAGATAGCCGTCCGTGGGGATGTGGGCCGCCTGCATGCGGGCGTAAAGCTCGATCTTCGAGTAGCTGAGCAGCACCGCCAGTTCGGGCCGGGTGAGCCCCAGGTCGCGCTGGCGCCGTTCCTCCAGGGTCTCGTCGTCCGGCAGGTACTCGAGGTCCCGGTCCAGCAGGCCCGTCTTCTCCAGCGCCTGGATGAGATAGAGATGCTCACTCAGCCGATCGACCCCGGTGGCCTGCATCATGCTGATGGCCTGGGTCTGCAGATAGTTGTTGCGCAGGACGAGCGCGCCCACGTCCTCGGTCATGTCCGCCAGCAGCCGGTTGCGCCGGCCGGTGGTCATGCGCCGCGTCTCGGCCACCTGGCCGAGCAGCACCTTGATGTTCACTTCCCGGTCGGAGCTGTCCACGCCGCCCGAGTTGTCGATGAAATCGGTGTTGATGCGCCCGCCCGCCAGCGCGAACTCGATCCGCGCCCGCTGCGTGAGGCCGAGATTACCGCCTTCGCCGACCACCCGGCAGCCGAGCTCGCTGGCGTTGACGCGCACGGCGTCGTTGCTGCGGTCGCCCACCTCGGTGTGGGACTCGGTGCCGGCCTTGACATAGGTGCCGATGCCGCCGTTCCAGAGCAGGTCGCAGTCCATGCGCAGGATGGCGCGGATCAGCTGCGGCGGGCTCAGGCTCTCCTCCGTGACGTCCAGCATGGCGCGCACCTCGGCGCTCAGCGGGATGCTCTTGGCCGAGCGGGGCCAGATGCCGCCGCCGGCGGAGATCAGCCGCTTGTCGTAGTCCTCCCAGCTCGAGCGGGGCAGTGCGAACAGCCGTTCGCGCTCGGCGAAGCTCGCCGCGGCGTCCGGGTTCGGGTCCAGGAAGATGTGCTGGTGGTTGAAAGCTGCCAGCAGGCGGATGGTCTGCGACAGCAGCATGCCGTTGCCGAAGACGTCGCCGCTCATGTCGCCGATGCCGACCACCGTGAATTCCTGGCTCTGGGTCTCCACGCCCATCTCGCGGAAATGGCGCCGCACGGCCTCCCAGGCGCCTCGCGCGGTGATGCCCATCTTCTTGTGGTCGTAGCCGGCCGAGCCGCCGGAGGCGAACGCGTCGTGCAGCCAGAAGCCGTATTCCGCCGAGATGCCGTTGGCGATGTCGGAGAACGCGGCCGTGCCCTTGTCGGCGGCCACCACCAGGTAGGGGTCGTCGCCGTCCAGGCGCACCACGCGCTGCGGCGGCACCACCTCGCCCTCGACGATGTTGTCGGTGATGTCCAGCAGCGAGCCGATGAAGATACGGTAACAGGCGATCACCTCCGCCTGCACCGCGTCCCTGTCACCCTCGGGTAACCGCTTCGGCAGGAAGCCGCCCTTGGCACCGGTGGGCACGATTACCGTGTTCTTGACCGTCTGCGCCTTCATCAGGCCGAGCACCTCGGTGCGGAAGTCCTCGCGGCGGTCCGACCAGCGGATGCCGCCGCGGGCCACCCTGCCTGCGCGCAGATGCGTGCCTTCCACCCGCGGCGAGTAGACGAAGATCTCGTAGCGGGGGCGGGGCAGCGGCGCCTCTTCGAGCGCGGAAGGATCGAACTTGATGGCGATGGCCGGCGGCTCGCGGCCGTCTTCGTCGACGCGGAAAACGTTCGTGCGCAGCGCCGCATCCAGCACGCCCGTGTAGGCGCGCAGTATCCGGTCCTCGTCCAGCGTCGCCGCCGCGGCGACCAGCCCGCCGATCTCGCGCCGGCACTCCTCGAGCCCGGCGCGCGCGGCTTCGGCGTCCGCATGCGGGTCGAACTGCAGCCTGAACCGGCGCACCAGCAGCGCGGCCATCTGCGGATGGCGCGCCAGCACCGACTCCATGTAAGGCTGGGAGAAGGGCAGGCCGAGCTGCAGGAGATACTTGGAGAAAGCGCGCAATATCGAGGTCTCCCGCGCGCTCAGACCCGCCTCCAGCACCAGCCGGTTCAGGCCGTCGTTCTCGCACTCGCCGGCGAGCACCCGCGAGAAGGCGTCCTCGAAGCGGCGCTCGGCCTCCGCCGGGTCGATGGCGGCGCCGCGGGGATGCTCGAGTTCGAAGTCCTGGATCCACCAGGCGCTGCCGTCGTCCGGCTCCAGGTGGTAGGGCCGCTCGCTGACGACCCGCACGCCCAGGTTCTCGAGGACGGGCAGGGCGTCCGAGAGGGGCAGAGGTTCGTGCGGGCGGAAGATCTTGAAGTGCAGCCGCTCGGTGACGCCCGGCGGGCGGTACAGCTCGGTGTCCTCGCCGTCGCCGGCCTCGCCGCCCGTCAGCCGGTCCAGCGTAACGACGTCGCCGCAGGCGGCGGCCGGCAGCACGTCCTCCTCGTAGGCCAGCGGGAAGATGTGGCCGTAGCGGCGGGCGAGCGCGATACCGCGGGCCTCGCCCAGGTGCTCCACCAGCGCGTCGGCGAGGCGGTCCTGCCAGGTCACGACGGCCTCGCCGATGTCCTTCTCGATCTGGCGGATGGAGATCCTCGGCTTGCGGCCCTGCTCGATGTGCACGATGAGGTGCAGCCGGGCGAGCACCGACTCCGACAGCTCTACCGAAGACTCGATGCTGAGCCCGTCGAACGCCTGCATCAGGATGGTCTCGATGCGCTGGCGCACCCGCGTGTTGTACTTCTCGCGCGGCACGTAGACGAGACAGGAGAAGAAGCGGCGGAAGGCATCCCGGCGCAGGAACAGCCTCACCCTCTGGCGCTCCTGCAGATTCAGGATGCCCGCGGTGGTGCGCGACAGATCCCGGACCGAGGCCTGGAACAGCTCGTCCCGGGGATAGGTGTCCAGCACGTGCATGAGCGCCTTGCCGCGATGGCCGCTGGGATCGAGTTCCGCCCGTTCGATCACGCGCCGGACTTTCAGCCGCAGCAGCGGGATGGCGCGCGGACTCTCGTTGTAGGCCACCGAGGTGAACAGCCCGAGGAAGCGTTTCTCGCCCACCGGGTCGCCGGCCTCGTCGAAGACCTTCACGCCGATGTAGTCGAGGTGGCTGGGTCGGTGCACCGTGGAGCGTGCGTTCGCCTTGGTCAGTATCAGCAGCTCCCGCCCGCGGGCCTCGCGCCGCATCTCCGGCGTCATGGTCACCTGGCGCTCGGTCGAGCGGCGTTTCGACAGGATGCCGAGGCCCGTGTCCGCCACGGGGCGCAGCTGGGCCTCGCCGTTGCTGCGCACGACCTCGTATTCCTGGTAGCCGAGGAAGGTGAAGTGTTCGTCCGCCATCCACTCGAGCAGCCGGCGGCTCTCCTCCACCAGGGTCTGGTCCACCCGGCCGGCCGGGCCCTCGAGCGCGGCGGCGGCCTGCAGCATCTTCTCGCGCATGCGGCGCCAGTCCCGCACGGCCACGCGGACGTCGCGCAGGGTTTCCTCCAGCGCTCGCTTCAGGGCCGTCATGCGCCGGTCGCTCGTCTCCCGGTCGATCTCCAGGCGCACGAAGGACTCCACCCGCCCTTCCCGCGCGGAGCGGGGGTGGACGCCGGTCAGCACGCCCTGCGCATCGCGCTCCACCCGCACGAGCGGATGGACGGTCAGGTGCACGTTGGCACCCGTGCGCGCCACTGCCATCCCCAGCGAGTCCACCAGGAACGGCATGTTGTCGTTCACCATCTCCACGATGGTGTGGCTGGAGTCCCAGCCGTCGCGCTCGGGGTCGGGGTTGTAGATGCGCAGCCGGTGGCGGCCGCGACGCCGCGTCATGCCGAGTTCCAGGTGGGCGAGTGCGGCGCCGGCCAGGTTCTCCGGCGCGGCGGCGCGCAGGTCCTCGACGTCGACGTCGGCGTAGTAGTGACGGATGAAGGTGCCGAGGCGCGCCCGATTCCTGAATGGTCCGGAGCCGCGTACGGCGCCGACGATCTCCTCGAGGATCCGGTCTTTCTGGTCCGAGTTCCGGCGCAGCGCTTTGGGGCTCACTATGATCGCAGTTCCTGACGCCGCCGGCCGCGATCCCGGCGGGGGTGTGACCGTCTTCCAACGGGGCGCCAGTATACACGACGACACCGTCCCGCCGTGGCCGTGCGCTTGCTGGTATCCTGCCGCGCATGCGGACACGACAGGCCGCCGGCCGCGGCGCCGGCGCGCGAGGAGGAGGGCGTTCCCCATGGCGACCGACCATTACGACAACGCATTCCATACCGATCTCGATCCCCGCGAGGACTACGCCGGTTATCTGCGTCTCGACCGGCTGCTGTCCGCGCAGCGCCCGCTGAGCGATCCGCCCCACCACGACGAGATGCTGTTCCTCATCCAGCACCAGGTGGCGGAGCTCTGGTTCAAGCTGACCGTGCACGAACTCGAGGCGGCGATGGCCGCCATCCGCGAGGACGACCTCGCCCGCGCGGCGAAGATCCTGGCGCGGGTGAAGCAGGTGCAGCACCAGCTCTACAGCCAGTGGGACGTGCTCGATACGCTCACGCCCAGCGAGTACGCCGAGTTCCGCCACGTATTCGGGCAGGCCTCCGGCTTCCAGTCGCCGCAGTACCGGCTGGTGGAGTTCATGCTCGGCAACAAGGACCCGGCGAAGATCGCCGTATTCGCGCGCCACGAGGAGTGGCACCGGCGGCTGCGCGCGGCGCTGGAGGCGCCGGCCATCTTCGATGAGTTCCTGCGCCACCTGGCGCGCATCGGCCTGCCGGTGCCGCAGGAGGCCCTCGAGCGCGACTACACGGTGCCGCGGGAACCCGATGACCGGGTGGTGGCGGCGCTCGGCGAGATCTATGCCGAGCCCGAGCGCTACTGGCAGGCCTACGAACTGGCCGAGGCGCTCATGGACGTCTCCAACAACTTCCAGTTCTGGCGCTTCCACCACCTGAAGACGGTGGAGCGCATCATCGGCCACAAGCGCGGCAGCGGCGGCACGGCGGGCGTCACCTGGCTGAAGCGGGCGCTGGACTACGACTTCTTCCCGGAGCTGATCCGGGTGCGCACGGAACTCGCCGACGCCACCTGACTCAGTAGTGGGGCGCGCCCAGCAGGCGGGCCCGTGCGAGCAGCCGCTCCAGCAGCACGTCCAGGGCGTGCACCTCCTCGTCGCTGAGCCCGTGCAGGAGTTCGCGCTCGAACTTCAGCGCCAGTGGTGCCACCTCCGCATAGACTTCCTCGCCGGCCGGCGACAGGTGCAGGATGGAACGGCGCCGGTCCTGGTCGGCGAAGCGCCGGTTGATGCGCCCGCTCTTGATCAGCTTGCCCACCGCGCGGCTGACGGCGACCTTGTCCATCAGCGTGCGTTCGGCCACCTCGGAGGCCGACAGGCCCGGGTGGCGGCTCAGCACGGCCATGATGCGCCACTCCGGGATCGACAGCCCGAAACGCTTCGAATAGGCGCCCGCGATGGTCGCGCTCACCGTGTTCGAGAGTATGGACAGGCGGTAGGGGAGGAAGTCCTCGAGTATCAGTTCTCGTTGCTGTTCGGCCATGGTCTCCATCCGTCGGGCCGGCATCTTGCCGCACACCGGCGGAGGTTAGCCGGCGCGACCGTCACTGGCCAGCCCGGAGATGCCGAAACGGGCCCGGTCAGGCCAGGTGCGGGGCGGCGAGGTATTCCCGGGACTGCATCTCGACGAGCCGGCTCACGGTGCGCTCGAACTCGAAGGCGAGGCGCCGGCCCCGGTACAGCTCGTCGGGCGGCGCGGCCGCCGACAGGATCAGGTTGACCCGGCGTTCGTAGAACTCGTCCACCAGGGCGATGAAGCGCCGGGCCTGGTTCTCGCTCGAGGGGTCGAACACGGGCACGTTCGCCAGTATCACCGTGTGGTAGCGCCGGGCGATCTCGATGTAGTCGTCCTGGCTGCGCGGCCCGTCGCACAACTCGGCGAACTCGAACCAGGCGACGCCACGGGCGAGGCGCACCGTGCGCACCGGCCGGCCCTGGATGGTGAGCGTGCGGCCGCTCTCCTCGCGGCCCGAGGCGATGCGCCGGAAATAGCGCGCGAGGTTACGGTCCGCGGCCTCGTCGAGCGGCGCGTGATAGATCTCCGCCTCCTCCAGCACGCGCAGCCGGTAGTCGGTCTCCGCATCCAGGTGGAACACCCGGCAGTGGCGCTCGATGGCCTCGATCGCCGGCAGGAACTGCTGGCGCTGCAGCCCGTCGCGATAGAGTTCCGACGGCGGCAGGTTCGAGGTGGCCACCAGCGTGACGCCGCGGCGGAACAGCGCGCGCAGCAGCCGGCCGAGGATCATGGCATCGGCGATGTCGGAGACGAAGAACTCGTCGAAACACAGCACCCGGGTGTCCGCCGCCATTTCCGCGGCGACCCGGTCCAGCGGGTCCTCCAGGCGCCCGTGGCGCTTCAGCGCCTCGTGCACCCGCCGCATCATGCGGTGGAAGTGGATGCGCAGCTTGTCCTCGAAGGGCAGTTCCTCGAAGAACAGGTCCATGAGCAGGGTCTTGCCCCGGCCGACGCCGCCCCAGAGATACAGCCCGCGCACCGGTTCGAGCGCGAAGCGGCCGGGGAAGCGCCGCGCCAGCCCCCGGCGCAGCACCGCCGCCGTCCCGGTATCCCGGGTCAGCTCGTCGTGCAGCCGCTGCAGCTCCGCGACGGCCGCCTCCTGGGCCGGGTCCCGGGTCAGGTCCTCCCGGCGCACGCAGTCCAGGTAACGGTGGCGGATGGTCATGGCGCAACGCAGCGTACACCGTCCGCGCCCCGTCCTCCACAAGGCCTCGACAGGCGCCGCCCGGAGACGGGATGTTAGAATTAGCCGGATACTTCGCAATCGCACGAATCGCATGTAGGAGGGCCTTCAGGCCCGATCCATGTAGGAGGGGCTTGAGCCCCGATCCAGCAACCAACAGAGGGGATGACACGTGGAACGCGAATCCATGGAATTCGACGTCGTTATCGTAGGCGCCGGCCCGGCCGGTCTTGCCGCGGCCTGCCGGCTGAAGCAGCTGGCGCAGGAGAAAGGCAGCGAACTCTCCGTCGTGGTCGTGGAGAAGGGCTCGGAGATCGGCGCGCACATCCTCTCGGGCAACGTCTTCGAACCCAGAGCCCTGGACGAGCTGTTCCCCGACTGGAAGGAGCGCGGCGCGCCGGTGGAGACCGCCGTCACCCGTGACGACATCTACTACATGACCTCGGAGAAGGGCGCCATGAAGGTGCCCGGGCCCTTCGTGCCGGGCCCCATGCACAACGAGGGCAACTACATCATCAGCCTCGGCAAGCTCTGCGTGTGGCTGGCGGAGCAGGCGGAGGCGCTGGAAGTCGACGTGTTCCCGGGCTTCGCCGCCGCCGAGGTGCTGTACGAGGACGGCAGGGTCGCGGGCGTGATCACCGGCGACATGGGCGTGGACCGGGAAGGCAGGCAGAAGGACTCGTTCACGCCCGGCTACGAGCTGCGCGCCCGCTACACCATCTTGGCCGAGGGCGTGCGCGGCAATCTCGGCAAAGAGCTGATGGAGAAGTACGACCTGCGGGCGAACTCCGACCCCCAGCACTACGGCATCGGCCTGAAGGAGGTGTGGGAGATCGACCCGGCCAAGCACGAGGAAGGCCTGGTGGTGCATTCCCTCGGCTGGCCGCTCAGAAACAACACCGAGGGCGGCGGTTTCCTCTATCACGCCGAGAACAATCAGGTGTATCTCGGCTTCATCATCGCGCTGAATTACTCGAACCCCCATCTCGATCCCTTCGCCGAGTTCCAGCGCTGGAAGACCCATCCGAAGATCCGCCGGTATCTGGACGGCGCCGAGCGCATCTCCTACGGCGCCCGGGCGGTCAACAAGGGCGGCCTGCAGGCGCTGCCGAAGACCTGCTTCCCCGGCGGCCTGCTGGTCGGCTGCGACGCGGGTTACCTGAACGGCGTGAAGATCAAGGGCGCACACACGGCGATGAAGACCGGCATGCTGGCCGCCGAGTCCGTGTTCGAGGCCTTCGAGGCCGGCGACGAGGGCGGCAGCGATCTCGTCGCCCACGAGGAGCGGGTGAAGAACTCCTGGGTTTACGAGGAGCTGCACAAGGCGCGCAACTTCGAGCCGTCCCAGCACAAGTTCGGCACTTTCTTCGGCGCGGCGTTCACGTTCCTGGACCAGAACATCATGCGCGGGCGCATGCCGTTCACCATGCACAACCGGGTGCCGGACCACGAGGAGCTGAAGCCGGCCGCCGAGTGCGAGAAGATCGACTATCCGAAGCCGGACGGGGTGATTACCTTCGACCGGCTGTCGTCGGTCTACCTCTCCAATACCAACCACGAGGAGGACCAGCCGGTCCATCTGCAGCTAAAGGATCCCTCCCTGCCCATCGAATTCAACCTGCCCACCTACGACTGCCCGTCCCAGCGCTATTGCCCGGCAGCCGTCTACGAGGTGGTGGAAGAGGAGGGCAGCAACGTCTTTCGCATCAACGCGCAGAACTGCGTGCACTGCAAGACCTGCGACATCAAGGACCCGAAGCAGAACATCCGCTGGGTCACGCCGGAGGGCGGCGGCGGCCCGAACTACAGCGGCATGTGACGCCCGGCGGCCGGGCCGGCGTTCTCAGGCGTCCGCCCGGTCGTCTTCCGCGCCCGCTTCGCCGTCGGGCTCGATGTCGACGAGGACGGCTTCGGCCTCCACGAAGTCGCCTTCCGCCACGCGTACCCGCTCGACCCGGCCGGCGGTGCCCGCGCGCAGCGTGAACTCCATCTTCATGCCCTCGAGCACGAGCAGCCTGTCGCCTGCCGCAACCCGGTCGTCTTCGGCCACCGCCACCTCGACGACGCGCCCGGGCATGGGTGCCGCCGGATGGGCGTCGGTCTCGGGCATGGCGGACTCGGTGGCCCACGGGTCGGCGATATCGAACTCCCGGGTCTCGTCGTCCACCGTGACCTGGACCCGGCGGGCGGTGCAGGCGATCTCCACCGCACGGGATGCGCCGTCGATCTCCGCCACCAGTCCGCGGCAGCCGGTGTCGATCAGCCGGACCCGGTGCCATGTCCCGTCATCGGCGCTCGACTGCTGTGTCTCGCGGATGGCCATGGAGAAGGTCTGGGCCCCCCCGCGGGCCGTGATCCGCCTCTCGCCGGCGGCCGTATCGAAGGCGATGGTCGTCCCGGCGGCGGGGCGGCCGCGCCAGGCATCGGCGGAGGCCCAGGGCGAGGCGTCCCGGGCGCTGTCGCGCTGGAGCCGGCGCATGACGGCCGCCGCCGCGGTGAGCAGCACCCGGTCCGGCACCGGCGTCGCGCGGGTCAGGCCCTCGAGTTCCCGGTCCACGTAGCCGGTGTCGCTGCGCCCTTCCGCGAAGGTCGGCGTGCGGGCCAGGCGGCGCAGGAAAGCGAGGTTGTTGCGCGGCCCGAACAGGACGCAGCCGGCCAGGGCGCCCTGCAGGTGCCTGAGAGCGGCGTCGCGGTCCGGCCCGCTGGCGACGAGCTTCGCGACCAGCGGGTCGTAGTAGCGCTCGACGGCATCGCCGGCCTCGTAACCGGTGTCCATGCGCACGAGGGGGTCGCGCCGGGGCCAGTCGAACACCTCGATCCCGCCGGTGGACGGCAGGAAATCCCGCGCCGGGTCCTCGGCGTAGATGCGTGCCTCGATGGCGTGCCCGCGGCTGGCGATCTCACCCTGCGCGGCCGGCAGCGGCTCGCCGCTCGCCACCCTGAGCTGCCACTCCACCAGGTCGAGCCCGGTGGTCAGCTCCGTCACCGGATGCTCCACCTGCAGGCGGGTGTTCATCTCCAGGAAGTGGAACTGGCCGCGTTCGTCCAGCATGAACTCCACCGTGCCGGCGTTCACGTAGCCCACGGCGCGCCCGGCTGCCAGCGCCGCGCCGTGCAGCGCGTCGCGCTGATTGCGGGTGAGCCCCGGTGCCGGCGACTCCTCCAGGATCTTCTGCTGGCGGCGCTGCATGGAGCACTCGCGCTCGTACAGATGCACCAGGTTGCCGTGGCTGTCGCCGAAGATCTGCACCTCCACGTGGCGCGGGCGCTCGATGAACTTCTCCAGGATGATCTCGTCGTCGCCGAAAGCGGCCAGCGCCTCCCGCTTCGCCGCGGTCCAGGCGTCAGCCAGCTGCGCGGGATCGCGCACCACCCGCATGCCCTTGCCGCCGCCGCCGGCCGAAGGCTTCAGCAGCACCGGCAGGCCGAGGCCCTGGGCGCCGCGCCGCAGTTCGTCGACGCTGCCGATGCCCGACACGCCGGGGATGACCGGCACGCCGGCGCCATCCATGATGTCCTTGGCCGCGCGCTTGGAGCCCATGCTGCGGATGGTGTCCGTCTCCGGCCCGATGAAGACCAGGCCCGCCTGCCGGCAGGCGGCGGCGAAGTCCGCATTCTCGGCCAGGAAGCCGTAGCCGGGATGGACGGCCTCCGCGCCGGCGTCCAGCGCCGCCCGCACGATGCGCTCGCCGTCCAGGTAGGACTCGGCGGCCGGCGCCGGGCCGATCGGCAAACAGGCATCCGCCATGCGCACGTGGCGCGCGCGGCCGTCGGCCTCGGAGTACACGGCGACGGTGGCGATGCCGAGCCGGCGGCAGGTCTCGATGATGCGGCAGGCGATTTCGCCGCGGTTGGCGATCAGGATGCGCTGGAACATGGTGAGCCGGCCTGCCCTCCGCCTACATCCGGAAGATGCCGTAGCGGCCCTCGCCGGGATCCGGCGCGCCGGCGCTCACCGCGAGTCCGAGGGCGAGCACCCGGCGGGTGTCGAGCGGATCGATGATGCCGTCGTCCCACAGCCGGGCCGTGGCGTAGTAGGGGTTGCCCTGGTCTTCGTACTGCTGCCGGATCGACTCGCGGAAGGCGGCTTCCTCGTCCTCCGGCCAGTCCTCGTCCCGGGCCTCGGCGCCGTCCCGGCGCACGGTGGCGAGCACGCTGGCCGCCTGGTCGCCGCCCATGACCGAGATGCGGGCGTTTGGCCACATCCACAGGAAACGGCCGCCGTAGGCCCGGCCGCACATGGCGTAGTTGCCGGCGCCGTAGCTGCCGCCGATGACGACGGTGAGCTTCGGCACCGTCGCCGTGGCCACGGCGTTCACCATCTTGGCGCCGTCCTTGGCGATGCCGGCGTTCTCGTACTTGCGCCCGACCATGAAGCCGGTGATGTTCTGCAGGAACACCAGCGGGATGCGCCGGCGGTTGCAGAGCTCGATGAAGTGGCTGGCCTTCAGCGCGGATTCCGAGAACAGGATGCCGTTGTTGGCGATGATGCCGGCGGGATAACCATGGATGCGCGCGAAGCCGCAGACCAGGGTCTTGCCGTACAGCGGCTTGAACTCGTGCAGCTCGGAGCCGTCGACGATGCGCCCGATGATCTCGCGCACGTCGTAGGGCTGCTTCAGGTCCGTCGGCACCACGCCGTAGATGCCGTCGGCGTCCATCGCCGGCTCCGCCGGTGCGTGCGGAGGTGCCGTGCTGCGGGCCGGCGCCAGCCGCGCGATGCAGTCCCGGGCGATGGCCAGCGCGTGGTTGTCGTCTTCGGCCAGGTAGTCGGTTACGCCGGAGACCCGGCTGTGCACCTCGCCGCCGCCCAGGTCCTCGGCGTCGACGATCTCGCCCGTGGCCGCCTTCACCAGCGGCGGGCCGCCGAGGAAGATGGTGCCCTGGTTGCGCACGATGATGGCCTCGTCGCTCATGGCCGGCACGTAGGCGCCGCCGGCGGTGCACGAACCCATCACCACGGCCAGCTGCGCGATGCCCGCGGCGGAGAGACTGGCCTGGTTGTAGAAGATACGGCCGAAGTGGTCGCGGTCCGGGAAGACTTCGTCCTGGCGGGGCAGGAAGGCACCGCCGGAGTCCACCAGGTAGACGCAGGGGAGGTGGTTCTCCAGCGCGATCTCCTGGGCCCGGAGGTGCTTCTTCACCGTCATCGGGAAATAGGTGCCGCCCTTCACGGTGGCGTCGTTCGCCACCACCATGACCTCGCGGCCGTGCACCCGGCCGACGCCGGTCACGATCCCGGCGCCCGGTGCGGCGTCGTCGTAGAGGCCGTCGGCGGCCAGCGGCGAGAGCTCCAGGAACGGGCTGCCGCGGTCCAGCAGCGCGTCGATGCGTTCTCGGACCAGAAGCTTGCCCCGCTCCGCGTGCTTCGCGCGCGCCCGCTCGCTGCCGCCCCGGGCCGTCGCCGTCAGCTTCTCCCGCAGCTCGTCGACCAGCCCCTGCATGTGACGGGTGTTCTCGGCGACGCGGCCATCCGCGGGATCCAGATGGCTCTTCAGGGCGGGCACGAGGTCAGACCGTCTCGATGCCCAGGGCGACCGCCTCCCCGCCGCCGATGCACAGCGAGGCGATGCCGCGCTTCGCGTTGCGTTTGCGCAGCGCGTGCAGCAGCGTGACGATGATGCGGGCGCCGGAGGCGCCGATGGGATGGCCGAGCGCGCAGGCACCGCCGTTGACGTTGACCTGCTCGTGGGCGATGCCCACGTCGTGCATGGCGGCCATGGTGACGCAGGCGAAGGCCTCGTTCACCTCGTACAGGTCCACGTCGTCCGGCGACCAGCCGAGCTTCTCCTGCAGCGCACGGATGGCATACACCGGCGAGGTGGTGAACCAGGCCGGCTCCTGGGCGTAGCCGCTGTGGCCGGCGATGCGGGCCAGCGGCTCCAGGCCGCGGCGTTCAGCCTCGGCGGCGCTCATCAGCAGCAGCGTCGCCGCGCCGTCGGAGATGGAGGACGAGCTGGCCGCGGTCACGGTGCCGTCCTTCGCGAAAGCCGGACGCAGGTGCGGGATCTTCGAGACGTCGGCGCGGCCGGGCTCCTCGTCGGTGTCGATGGTGGTCTCGCCCTTGCGGGTCTTCACCGTCACCGGCGCGATCTCGGCGTCGAAGGCGCCGCTGTCCGCCGCCGCCCGCGCGCGCTCCACCGAGGCGATGGCGAAGGCATCCTGGTCGTCCCGGCTGAAGCCGTACTTCTTCGCCGTCTCCTCGGCGAAGTGCCCCATCATGTTGCCGTCGTAGGGGTTCTGCAGCCCGTCGAAGAACATGTGATCCAGGATCTCCTTGTGGCCGATGCGCAGGCCCGCCCGCGCGCCGGGCATCAGGTAGGGCGCGTTGGTCATCGACTCCATGCCGCCTGCCATGACCACCGCGGCGGAACCGGCGCGGATGAGGTCGGCGCCGAGCATCACGGTCTTCATGCCCGAGCCGCAGACCTTGTTCACGGTGGTGCAGCCCACCGACTCCGGCAGGCCGGCGGCCAGCGCCGCCTGGCGCGCGGGCGCCTGGCCGATGCCGGCAGGCAGGACGCATCCCAGCAGCACTTCGCTGATCTCCGCGGCGTCCAGGCCGCAGTCGGACAGGGCGGCGCGGCTGGCCGCAGCCGACAGCTCGGGGGCGGGTGCCGGGGCGAGGCCGCCCTGGAAGGCGCCGATGGGCGTGCGTCGGGCTGCGACGATGACGATGGGGTCCTGACTCATGGCGATCTCGTTCTCCGTATTCCGGGCCGGGCGGCCATTGTAGCGCGGGCGGGCGCTCAGTCGGCGGCCAGGAGTTCCCGCCCGATCAGCATGCGGCGGATCTCGGTGGTGCCGGCGCCGATCTCGTAGAGCTTGGCGTCTCGCAGCAGCCGCGCAACCGGGTATTCATTGATGTAGCCGTTGCCGCCGAGGCTCTGGATGGCTTCCAGCGCAACGGCGACCGCCTCCCGCGAGGCGTGCAACAGGCAGGCGGCGGCGTCCTGGCGGGTCGGCAGCCCCTGGTCGAACTGGGCCGCGGTGCGGTAGGTGAACGCCCGCGAGGTCTGCAGCGCGGTGTACATGTCGGCGAGTTTGCCCTGCATCAGGCCGAAGCTGCCGATGGGCCGGCCGAACTGCTTGCGCTCGCGCAGATAGGGCATCACGGCGTCCAGACAGGCCTGCATGATGCCGATGGGCCCGCCGGACAGCACGAGGCGCTCCGAGTCGAGCCCGCGCATGAGGATGTAGACGCCCCGGTTCACTTCGCCCAGCACGTTCTCGGCCGGGATGCGGCAGTCCTCGAACACGAGTTCGCAGGTGTCCGAGCCGCGCATGCCCAGCTTGTCGAGCTTCTGCGCCGTGCGGAAACCCGGCATGTCCTTTTCCACCAGGAAGGCCGTGATGGAGCGCGACCCGTCGACCTTGGGTGCCGTGCGCATGTAGGTGAGGATCACGTCGGCCCGCGGACCGTTGGTGATCCACATCTTCGAGCCGTTCGCGAGCCAGCTGCCGTCGTCCTGACGTTCCGCGTGGCAGCTCATGGAGCCGACCACGTCGGAACCCGCGCCCGGCTCGGACATGGCCAGCGCGCCCAGCATCTCGCCGCTCACGAGCCCCGGCACGAAGCGCTCGCGCTGCTCGTCCGTGCCGTTCAGCCAGAGGTTGTTCAGGCACAGGTTGGAGTGCGCGCCGTAGGACAGCCCCACCGAGGCCGACGCGCGCGAGATCTCCTCCATGGCCACCACGTGGGCCAGGTAGCCGAGACCGGTGCCGCCGTCCTCTTCCGGGACGGTGATGCCGTGCAGCCCCAGTTCCCCGAGCTTCGGCCAGAGGTCGGCGGGGAACTCGTTGCTCGCGTCGATCTCGGCCGCCCGCGGCGCGATCTCCTCGTCGGCGAAGCGGCGCACGGTCTCGCGCAGGAGATCGATCTCTTCACTGATGCGGGTGTTGATCATGGGGCTCGGCGCGCTCCGGTGTCAGTGCGTAGTGGTCGTGTGATGGGCGCGGCCCGAGAGCCGGTCCTTGAACCGCCGGGTATAGGGCAGCTTGGTGCGGCCGACGGCGGCGATGCGCTCCTCGGCCATGCGATCGGCCGCTTGCCAGCTCGGTATCCCGTCGCGCTCGGCGATGTCGAATATCCGGTCGAGATTATTGTAGATGAGCGAGACCTGACGGTGGGCGCGTTCCTTGTCATAACCCTGCAGTTCGATAGCCACGTTGATCAGGCCGCCGGCGTTGATGGCGTAGTCCGGCGCATACAGAATGCCACGCTCCTCGAGCGCCGTGCCCCAGGCATCGGACTCCAGTTGGTTGTTGGCACTGCCGGCCACAACGCTGCATTTCAGTCGCGGCACGGTGTCCTCGTTGATGACGCCGCCGAGCGCGCAGGGCACGAACACGTCCATGTCCAGGTCGTAGACGCTCTGCATGGGCACCGCATCGGCACCGTACTCGTCCACCACCGACTGCACGCGCTCCTCGTTGATGTCGGTGACCGTCACACGGGCGCCACGCTGGCGCAGCCTATGCACGAGATGGCGCCCCACGTGGCCCACTCCCTGCACGCCGAAACTGAGCCGGCCGAGATCGGCGTGACCGAACTTGCGCTCGGCGCAGGCCTCGATGCCCTTCAGCGCGCCGAGCGCCGTGAACGGGGACGGATCGCCGCTGCCGCCGTGCACCTCGTGCACGCCCACCACCCGGTCGGTCTCCTGGAAGATGTGATCCATGTCGTCGACCGTGGTACCGACGTCCTCGGCCGTAATGTAGCGGTTGTACAGCGAGCCGATGAAGCGGCCCAGCATGCGGAACAGGGCCTCGCTCTTGTCCTGCTCGGGATCGCCGATGACCACGGCCTTGCCGCCGCCCAGGTTCAGCCCGGAGACCGCGGCCTTGTAAGTCATGCCCCGAGAGAGTCTGAGGACGTCGCGCAACGCCTCTTCCTCGTTGGCGTAGGGCCACATGCGCAGCCCGCCCAGCGCCGGGCCGAGCACCGTCGAGTGGATTGCGACGATGGCCCTGAGGCCGGTCGGACGATCCTGGAAAAACACCACCTGCTCGTGGCCGCGGTCGCTCATGGTGTCGAACAGTTCCATATCCCCCTCCTGGAAAAGCACGGCGACAACACCCCGCGCAGCGCCTCCGTGTGCGCTCCGGGGTTATCGATCACACGATGATTATAGGCTGCGGCATTATCGGTTGCATCCGTAACGATCTCGCCGTCGGCCGTCCGGCGGCGCCGGTTCGCGCGCCGGTGCCGCGCTTTTTTTTACGCCGGTATTCTGCTAGTTTCCGGCGATCCGCTGGCGCGACAGGGCGCGCCCCGGGACACCTCTAAAGTCCAAGGAATTCTCATAATGGCTCGATTTCCGCGATTGCGGTCCGTCCGCGTGAGTCGCTTCCCGGCCGGCTTGCTGGCCGTCTTCGTGCTGGCCGCGCCGGCCGGCGGCCAGACGACGCTCGGCCAGGTGCTTGGCGAGCAGGCCGAGGTCAACCGCTCGGCACAGCGCTCCCAGGTGCGTATCAGCCAGCTGGCCGATCAGACCTCGGAGCTGCTGGGCGAATACCGGGTCACCACCCAGCAGCTCGACCGGATCAGGATCTACAACGACAACCTGCAGCGGCTGGTCGAGGATCAGGAGGAGGAGAAGGCATCCATCACCCGCCAGCTCGAGGAGTTCGGCGACGTGGAGCAGGGCATCGTGCCCCTGATGCTGGAGATGATCTCGGACCTGCGCGCCTTCATCGAACTGGACATGCCCTTCCAGCTGCGTGAGCGCGTGGAGCGGGTGACCCGGCTCGAGGACAACATGGGGCGCTCCGACCTGACCGTGTCGGAGAAATATCGCCAGATCATGGAGGCCTACAAGGAAGAGGCGCGCTTCGGTCGCAACATCGAGGCCTACACGGGCAGTCTGGACATCGACGGCGTCGATACCCGGGTCACCTTCCTCCGGGTCGGGCGCATCCTGCTGGCCTATCAGACGGCCGACCGTTCCCGTACCGGCTTCTGGAACAAACAGACGCGTCAGTGGGAGGAGCTCGACTCCTCGTACCGGCGCCCGATCACGGAGGGCATCGCCATCGCCAGGAAGCAGGCCGCCCCGCAGTTGCTGACATTGCCGGTCCCGGCCGCGGAGCAGGAATGATGAGCGCATCCCCTATTAAGTCGGCCAGAAGCAAGGCGGCCACGGCGACCGGCGTACTGGTCCTGGCCGTGACGATGGGAGCGGGTGCGGCACTCGCCCAGGACGCGCCCGGCGACATGGACGAGCTGCTGCAGACGGTCCGCGAGCAGGGCCAGCGGCTCAGCCAGGAGAGCCGGCAGCGGGAACAGGAGTTCCTGCAGAAGCGCAACCAGCAGCAGGCGCTGCTGGAGAGCGCGAAGCGCGCGCTCGCCGAGGAAGAACGGCGCAGCGAACGGCTGAAGACGCAGTTCGACGAGAACGAGCGCCAGCTCGAGGAGCTGAACGAGACGCTGCGCATCCGGGTGGGCGACATGGGCGAGCTGTTCGGCGTCGTGCGCCAGACCGCCGGCGAGGTGAACGGCATGGTGGATACCTCGCTCATCAGCGCGGAATATCCGGATCGGGGCGAGATCGCGACGGAACTCGCTGCCGCCCGCGGCCTGCCCTCAATCGCCGACCTCAAGTCGCTGCAGGTGCTCATCCTGGAGGAGATGGCCGGCTCCGGCGACGTCGACCGGTTCGCGGCCACCATCCGCAACGCGGCGGGCCAGGAGGAGGACGCCGAAGTGGTTCGCGTGGGGCTGTTCAACGTGATCACCGGCGACCGCTTCCTGCAATACGACCCGGCGGCGGACGAGCTGCAGGAGCTGGCCCGGCAGCCGGACGACCGCTTCCGCAGCCTGGCGGAGAACCTCTATACCGCGCGCGAGGGCAACGCCCGCATGGCGGTGGATCCCAGCCGCGGTGCGCTGCTGAGCCTGGTGGTGCAGTCGCCGAGCCTGGGCGAGCGCATCAATCAGGGCGGCACCGTGGGCTACGTCATCATCGCCATCGGCTGCATCGGCCTGCTGATCGCCCTGTGGCGCCTGCTGGCGCTGCTGGTCACCGGCCGCAAGCTCAGCTCCCAGCTGAAGCGCGACAGCGCCTCGGAGGGCAACCCGCTCGGCCGGATCCTTAAGGTGTTCGACGAGAACAAGCACATCGACACCGAGACCCTGGAGCTGAAGCTGGACGAGGCCATCCTCAAGGAGACGCCGCGCCTGGAGCAGGGGCAGGGCTGGATCAAGGTCATCGCGGCGGTGGCGCCGCTGCTGGGCCTGCTCGGCACGGTGGTGGGCATGATACGCACCTTCCAGGCCATCACGCTGTTCGGCACCGGCGACCCGAAGCTGATGGCCGGCGGCATATCCCAGGCGCTGGTCACGACGGTGCTGGGCCTGGTGGTCGCCATCCCGCTGGTGTTCCTGCACAGCCTGGTCGCCGCGCGCAGCCGCGCGATGGTGGAGGTTCTCGAGGAGCAGAGCGCCGGGATGATCGCGCGCCACTCCGAGAGGGGCGTGTAGCGGGGCGCGCCGGTGTATCTGCTCGAGTCCGCATTCATCGCCATCCGCAGCTTCTTCGAGGCCGGCGGTGATGTGCTCTGGGCCATCCTGGCGGTGACCACGCTGATGTGGACGCTGATCATCGAGCGGTTCTGGTTCTTCCGCTGGGTGCTGCCCGGGCTGGAGCGACGGGCCATCGAGGAGTGGGACCAGCGCGAGGACACCACCTCCTGGTTCGCGCGGCGCATCCGCGACCAGCTGATCTCGGAGGTCTCGGTGGAGAGTCACCGCTATATCCTGATGATCAAGACGCTGATGGCGATCCTGCCGCTGCTCGGCCTGCTGGGCACCGTGACCGGCATGATCCTGGTGTTCGACGTGATGGCGTTCGCGGGCACCGGCAACGCGCGCCTGATGGCCGGCGGCGTCTCGGCGGCCACCATCCCGACGATGTCCGGGCTGGTGGCGGCGCTGTCCGGCCTCTATCTGGCCACCTATCTCGAACGCCGGGCCGGCAAGGAAGTCCAGCGTTTCGAGGAAATGCTGGTCCACCACTGAGGGGGCCGCGGAGCAGGCGATGCGCAGACGGCTGAAACGGCACGACGAGGAGGCGGAGATCAACATCACGCCGATGCTCGACATCGTATTCATCATGCTGATCTTTTTCATCGTGACGACGTCCTTCGTGAAGGAGTTCGGCGTCGACCTGAATCGTCCCTCCAACGAGCCGCCGAAGGACCAGAAGCTCTCCGAGGTGATCGCCATCCGCATCAGCGACACGGGGCAGATCTCCATCAAGGGCCGGCCCACCGACATCCGCGCCGTGCGGGCCAACATCGAGAGCGGCCTCGCGGTGGATCCGGATGCGGCCGTGGTGATAGCTGCCGACCGCAACGCGGACGCCGGCATCCTGGTGCGGGTGGTCGACCAGGCCCGGGTGGCGGGCGCCAGCAAGGTTTCGCTGGCGGCGCTGGCCGACTGACCGGAGAGAGCTCATGGCGCGCAAGCACTCGACGCCGGAGGAAGAGACGGAGATCAACATCACGCCGATGCTCGACATCGTGTTCATCATGCTGATCTTCTTCATCGTGACCACCTCCTTCGTGAAGGAGACGGGCATCGATCCCAACCGACCCGAGGCGGAGACGGCGGAGGCGCGTCCCCGCGGCAACATCCTGATCGGCGTGGACCAGACGGGCGACATCTGGATCAACAAGCGGGAAGTCGAGCTGAACCAGATCCGCCAGATCGTGGAGGACGCCCTGACCGAGAATCCGGAGAGTTCGGCGGTGATCATCGCCGACCAGGAATCGCCCACGGGCACCTTGATCGACATCATGGATCAGGTGAGACTCGGGGGCGTGGTCGACATCTCGGTGGCGGCCGAGCCGGAGGGCACGTGACGACGAAGGGCACGCAGACACGCGGACGCGGAGGCAGGACATGAGATTCCTGGTGTCTCTCGGTGCCGGCATTCTGGTGGCGCTCGGCCTGTTCCTGCTGATGCACCAGCTCATCTCGGGTTCGCCCGCCATCAGCAAGGACGACGACGACCGTCTCTCGCTCGACTTCGTCCGCGTGGAGCAGGACGAGATCGAGAACATCAAGGAGCGCAAGCCGCCGCCGGAGCCGGAGAAGCCGAAGGAGCCGCCGCCGCCGCCAAAGCTGACCCAGCCCTCCCAGGACAAGCCCCGGCCGGACCTGCCACGCATGGAGACCCCGCGCATCGATATGCCGGCGAGCGCGGGCGGCGGCCCCTATCTCGGTCAGTGGAGCGCTGGCGACCCCGGCGCCGAGGGCGACGTCATCCCCATCGTGCGCATCGAGCCCCAGTGGCCCCGTGAGGCCCTCATCGAGGGGATCAGCGGCTGGGTGCTGATCGAGTTCACGATCAACGAGGACGGCACGGTTTCCGATCCGGAGGTGGTGGATGCGGAGCCGCGCCGGATGTTCGAGCGCAATGCGCTGCGGGCCATCTTCAAGTGGAAGTTCAAGCCCCGCATCGTCGACGGCCAGCCGGTGAAACGCCGGGCCACCCAGCGCATCGACTTCAACATCGACGAGGCGACATGAGCGGCCGGGTCTGCTGCCTCGCAGGCATCACCCGCCGCGCCATGGCCGCCGTGGCCGGCACTGCGCTCCTGGCGCTGACCGCCGGTCCGGCGCTGGCCCAGGGCAAGGTCTGCCTGGACACCACCCGGGTGGAGCGCGACGACCCGGGCAGCACCATGGGTGAGCTGGCCTACAAGCGGCTGTCGAAGATCCACGAGCTGATGGGCGAGGACCGTTACGACGAGGCCCTCAACGAGATCGGCAAGATGGAGAACATGCGCCTGAACGACTACGAGAAGGCGCTGATGTGGCAGACCTACGGCTTCATCTATTCCGCGCGCGGCGACTTCGGTCGGGCCATCGACTACTTCGAGCGCAGCCTGGCCGAGGATGCCCTCAGCACCCAGGCCCAGCAGGGCATGCTCTACTCGCTGGCCGGCCTGTACCAGTCCGAGGGCCGCTACGAGGATGCCATCGAGACCATGCGCACCTGGTTCCGCTACGCCGAGGAGCCCGACGCCGCCGCCTACATCCTGGTGGCCGGCAGCTTCGCCGAACTCGAGCGCTACCGGGAGGCGCTGCCCTGCGTGCAGCTCGCCATCGAGAAGGCCGATAAGCCGAAGGAGTCCTGGTACCAGCTGGAGCTGGCCATCCACATGGAGGAAGAGGCCTTTCGGGCGGCCGTGGACGTCCTGCGCACGATGGTCCGGCTCTGGCCGGACAAGCGCCGCTACTGGGAGACGCTGTCCGGCGTGTACCTGGAGCTGAAGGAAGACCAGCTGGCGCTGGCCACCATGATGGCCGCCTACAACCGCGGGCTGATCACGGAGGGGGCGAAGATTCTCAACCTGGTCCGCCTGAATCTCTACCTGGACAGCCCCTACGTCGCCGGCCGGATACTCGCCCGCGGCATCGAGACGGGTGCGGTCGAGCGCGACGCCGACAACCTGAACCTGCTGCGCTCGGCCTGGACCTCGGCGAAGGAGTACGACCGCGCGGTGGCGGTGATCGACCAGCTCGGGCAGCTCACCGGCGATCCGAAGTACTACATGGACAAGGCCAGCATCCTGAACGAGCAGGCGCGCTGGGAGGAAGTGATCGCGGCGGCCCGCCAGGCGCTCGACGCCGACACCGAGACGCCCGCCCGGGCCTGGCTGCTGATGGGCATGGCCTACACCGAACTCGATCGCCTCGGCGAGGCGCTGCAGGCCTTCGACCGGGTGCGCGAGACCGGCGACGCCAAGGAACGCCAGAATGCCGCCGCCTGGATCGCCTTCGTGCGCGATCGGCAGGCGGTGGAGTCCGCGCGGATCGCTTCCGGTTAGCCGGCCCTAGATGCCGGCCGGACCGCGGGCTTTCGCGCCGGCTGCCCGCTCCGCGCTCGTCTCGTCCCGCCCGTCTTCCCCGGGCGCCGGCGTCTCAGCCGCGGGATGCAGGTCGGGCTCGTCCAGGTGCTCCAGAATCCGTGTCCGCGACAGGCTGGCGAGCGACGCGGGCGTCTGGCCGGCGGTGTCGATCGGCTCCAGCAGGGTGACCTGCAGGCGTTGCGGCCGGGGCAGCAGCCGGCTCGACGGCAGGGCACGGCGGGATCCCCGAATCACGGCCGGCACCAGCGGCGCCTGCGCCTTCACGGCGACGGCGAAGGCGCCGCCGCGGAAGCGGCGCAGCCCGGGCTCGGCGTGGAAGGTGCCCTCCGGGAAGAACGCCAGCGACTCGCCCACATGGGCGCGGCGCAGTATGGTGCGTGCGTCCCGCGCGCTGCGGCCGTTGTGAAAACGCTCGACGAACTGGGCGCCGATGCGCCGCAGCAGGTAGTGCGCCAGCGGCACCCCCCGCATCTCGCTCTTGATGACGAAGGCGAAGCGCGGCGGCAGTGCTGCGCAGAGGATGATGCCGTCCAGGTAGCTCGCGTGGTTGGCGACCACCACGCAGGGCCGTGCCGGGAGATGACGGCGGTTGTCGATGCCGGGGCCCATGCCGGTGGCCAGGAAGAGCGCGCGGGCGCCGCTGCGTGCGGCCGCCCGGCGCCGGTCCAGGCCGGGCAGAACGGTGACCAGCAGCAGCGTCACCGGGACGCATACGAGAAATACGGCGGCAAACCAGAGGCCGTACAGCACGTGCCACGCCTCGCGGGCGAGTCGAATCAGTCCGGTCATTTTCCCTCGGCGTAACGGGTTCGCATCGCGGAGTGTGAACCCGGTCACGTTATGTTAATGCTTTGGGGAATCTGTGACAGCGGTCACGCCCCCCCTGAGGCCGGCCGGACATACTCGCTCTCCGATCCGCCAACGGCCATTGTAATTGCCCGGCACGCGGCCGGCGCAACCGGCCACACCCGGCGAGCAGCAAGCGAAGACAGGCAAGATGAGCTACAGCCCAGCGCGCAAGCAGACCGAGGAGGCCGCCGTCAGTGCCGCCTCGGAGTCCATGATCGACAAGTTCCTCGACGCCATCTGGATGGAGCGGGGCCTGTCGAAGAACACGCTGGGCGCCTATCGGGCGGACCTCATGGCGCTGGCGCGTTTCGTCGCCGACGACGGCACGGAGATCGTCCGGGCCGGCAAGCCGGAGCTGCTCGCCTTCATCGCCTGGCGGGTGGAGCAGGGCGCGAAACCCCGCTCCACGGCGCGCCAGCTGTCCAGTTTCCGCCGCTTCTTCCGCTATCTCTGCCGCGAAGGCGTCATCGCTGACGATCCGACCGCGGACATCGAGATGCCGCGCATCGGCCGCTCGCTGCCGAAGTCGCTTACCGAGGAGGAGGTGGAGGCACTGCTGGGCGCGCCGAATACGGAGGAGCCTCTCGGCCACCGCGACCGGGCGATGCTGGAGCTGCTGTACGCCACCGGGCTGCGGGTCTCGGAGCTGATCAACCTCAGGCAGAACCAGGTCAACCTGAACCAGGGCGTCCTGCGCATCGTCGGCAAGGGCGACCGGGAGCGGCTGATCCCGCTCGGCGAGGAGTCCCAGCGCTGGCTGCGCGACTTCATGGAGGGGCCCCGGGTGGAGATCCTGCTGGAGCGCCAGACCGACTACATGTTCCCCACGCGCCGGGGCGACCGCATGACCCGGCAGGCCTTCTGGCACATTATCAAGCGCTACGCCCAGAAAGCCGGCGTGAAGAAGAAGCTCTCCCCCCATACACTGCGCCATGCCTTCGCCACCCACCTGCTGAACAACGGTGCGGACCTGCGCGTGGTGCAGCTGCTGCTCGGCCACAGCGACCTGTCCACCACGCAGATCTACACCCACGTGGCGCGGGAACGGCTGAAGGACCTGCACGGGGCGCATCACCCGCGGGGCTGATCCGGCCTGACCCGGCCGGACTGCCGGGTCCCGGCGCACCCTCTGCTACAATGCGCGGCGCCCGGCCCCGGCGGGAACGATGGGTGAATCGCCTTGTCCCATTCCCCATGCTCCCGGCCTGCCCCAGGCGCGGCCGGTCAACCGTCAATCAGAGGACTCTCTATGCGTAGTGTCATCGGATCGCTGTTGCCGATTCTCTCAGCCGTCGTCCTGCTCGGCGTCTCGCTGGCCGCCGGCCTGGCACCCGTCACAGCCCTGGCCGACGCGGACGAGGATCTCGCACGCGTCCGGGCGCAGATCACCGAGCGGTTCCCGCAGCTCGATGCGGAGAGCATCAACGAGGGTCCGATCCCCGGCTTCTTCGAGATCCGGCAGGGCGTGCTGGTGGCCTACGTCACCACGGACGGCCGCTACCTGTTCCAGGGCGACCTCATCGACCTCGAGACCCGCACCAACCTGACCGAGGCTGCCATGAACGGCGAGCGCCGGCGCGTGATGGATGCGCTGGCCGACGACGACGCCATCGTATTCGGCCCGGCGGATCCGAAGCATACGGTCAGCATCTTCACGGACATCGACTGCGGCTTCTGCCGCAAGCTGCACCGCGAGATCGACGAGTACAACGAGGCGGGCATCGCGGTGCGTTATCTGCTGTATCCGCGCAGCGGCCCCGGTCAGGCGTCGTGGCAGAAGGCGGAGAGCGTATGGTGCGCCGACGACCGCAACACGGCGCTCACGCGGGCCAAGAACGACCAGCCGGTCCAGTCCCGCGAGTGCGACGCGTCCATGGTGCAGCGCCACTACGACCTCGGCCGCGACATCGGCCTGCGCGGCACGCCGGCCATCGTGACCGAGACGGGGGAACTGGTGAGCGGTTACCTGCCGCCGGCGCAGCTGCTGGAGCGGCTGGAGGGCAACGGCGGGGAGTGACGGGCGGGAGCGCGGCTCAGCGCTCCAGGTTCAGCGCTCCAGGTTCAGCGCTCCAGGTGCTCCAGCTTGTCCGGGACGCCTTCCCATTCCTTCGCGTCCTCCGGCGGATCCTTCGCCTCGGTGATCACCGGCCAGTCCCGGCTCAGTTCCGCATTCAGCTCCAGGAACTTCTCCTGTCCTGCGGGCAACTCGTCCTCGGAGTAGATGGCCTCCACCGGGCACTCCGGTTCGCACAGCGTGCAGTCGATGCATTCCTCGGGGTCGATGACCAGGAAGTTCGGGCCTTCGTGGAAGCAATCCACCGGGCAGACCTCGACACAGTCCGTGTATTTGCACTTGATGCAGCTCTCGGTGACGACGAAGGTCATTGTTACCTCGTTACTTCGATTGACTCTTGAACCGTGACCCGCCGGAGCGGAGGCCGGATTATGCCATAGAGTCCGCCGCGCGCTCAGAGCCCGCTCGGAGCCCGCTCAGAGTCTGATACGCGGCGCCTTGTGGCTGTGCACGCCCCGGTCTCTGCCGGCATCCTCGAAGTAGCGCTCGAGGGCGAAGCGCACGCTGGGGAAGGAAATCTCGTCCCAGGGGATGTCGGCCTCGGCGAACAGGGCCACCTCCTGGCTCTCGTCGCCGACGCCGAAGCCGCCCAGCAGCCGGGCCGTGTAGAACACGTGCACCTGGCCTGCCTGCACCACGTCGACGGTGGCGAACAGGCGCCCGATCTCCACCTCGGCCAGCGCCTCCTCCAGGGTTTCCCGGGCCGCGCCTTCCTCCATGGTCTCTCCCAGTTCCATGAAGCCTGCGGGTACGGTCCAGTAGCCGAGCCGGGGCTCGATGGCCCGGCGGCAGAGCAGCACTTCGCCGCCCCGCGCCGGCACGCAGCCGACCACGATCCTGGGGTTCTGGTAGTGCACGTAGTCGCACTCGCTGCAGACCCAGCGTTCGCGGTTGTCGCCCGCGGGAATGGTCTTAGAGACGAGGCTGCCGCAGTTGGAACAATATTTCATACAGGAGAACACGGGAGATGCCGCGGGGCGGGCGTATCGCCAGATGGCGGGCCGTCCGCGCCGCGGGCTGCTGCTTGTGGTGCCGGGAGTGGGACTCGAACCCACACGGGTCACCCCACTGAATTTTGAGTCCAGCGCGTCTACCAGTTCCGCCATCCCGGCAGGAGGGCGCTAGTATAGGTTGCGGTCGCCCACCAGGCCACCTCGCGACGTACTTTGCGACCGTGGTTCCGACCAGCAATGTGACGATCGTTGCGACGATCCTCTCCCCTCGCGCATCAAGAGCTGTCGACATGTCGGGATTTGCAGGCATCAGTGTGGATGAAGCGGTCATCCGCCGCGCTCGTCGCGGGGATGCGGGTGCCCACGAGTCCCTGTACCGGGCGCTGGCGCCTGCCGTGTACACGCTGGCGCTGCGGCTGGTGAAGGCGCCGGCGGCCGCGGAGGACATGCTGCAGGAGACCTTCATCGAGGTGATGCGCAGCCTGCCCCGTTACCGGGGCGACGCCTCGCTGGCCACCTGGGTGCGCCGCATCGCCGTGAGCAAGTGCCTGATGCACCTGCGCTCGGCGTGGAACCGGCGGGCCGGCGAGTTCGGCGACGGCGACAGCCACGAGCCGGTGGACGGCGGCGCGCCGGTGGCCGATTCGGTGGGCCTGCGCATGGACCTGGAGGCGGCGCTGGCGAGCCTCCCGGCCGAGAGTCGGGTGGTGGTCTGGCTGCACGACGTCGAGGGCTACACCCACCGGGAGATCGGGATGGCGATGCAGAAGACCGAGAGCTATTCCAAGTCCCAGCTGTCCCGCGCCCACCGGCGCCTGCGCGGACTGCTGGATGGCGGTGCCGGCGAGCCGGGCGATGCGATGAGCCGGGCGACCGGGGCGCTGCCGGGAGGTTGAAGATGTACGAAGAGAAGAGCACGCAGACGGACCGGGACCTGGCGGAAGCACTGCGCCGGCTGCCGCAGCACGAACCGCCCCGCGGCGCATGGCGGGAGACCCGCAGGCGGGCCGAACGCGAGGGGTTGGTGAGGCGGCCGCGGCGGCGGCGCGTGCGGCGGGACCTGGAATGGCTGGCGGCCGGCGCGGTGGCCGCGACGGTGGTCTTCGCGCTGCTCGACCTGCCATTGTCCGGGACGTCGCCCGCCGAGGAACCGGTGCCGGTCGACGAGACCGGCTTCGCCGCCACCCCGGCCGAGAACGACGCCAGCCTGGGCAGCCTGATGGCCCGTTCCCGCCTGCTGGAGGAGGCGCTGCGCGCGGCCCCCGAGACGCCGCGGGTGATGCGGGCCAGCACCGCGAGCACGATCGCGACACTGGAGGACCGCATCGCCATGATCGACCAGCAGCTGAGTTTCCCGGAGCGCCCGCTGAGCGAGGCCGAGGCCAGGGCGCTGTGGCGCGAGCGGGTGCAGCTCATGAATTCACTGGTGCAGCTGCGTTACGCGCAGGCACGAAGAGTGGTGCTTTGAGGCGGCCGCGCTCGCGGCCGGCGCGACGGCAGCCTGACGGCTGCCGACGATCGATGATCGATTTGCGATTGACGGGTAATTGTTTGGTAATCGACCGGGAGTGACACGATGAAGACGAGGACAGCGGGCCTGAGCGTGCTGCTGCTGGCGTTCGGCCTGTCCGGCCCGAGCGTGCCTGCGGCGGCGCAGGAGAGCGCGTGGGAGGTCGAGCGGGACGAGGCCGCCGAGCGGCGCATCATCATCCGCGAGGAACGGCGGGCGGCCGACGAGACCCGCAGCGCGGAGGAGACGGAGCGGCTGCGTGCCGCCGAGGAACGCCTGGCCGCCGCCGAGGAGCGCCTGGCCGAGGCGGCCCGGGAAATCGCCGAGATCACCTCCGGCGTGGTGCCCGGCGCGCTTGAGTATGCCCGCGGCGTCATCGCCTCGGCCCGGCGTCCCGTGCTGGGCGTCAGCATCGGCGGGGGTTCCGACGAGGGCGACGGGCCCGTCGAGGGCGTCGAGGTGCTGGGCGTCTCGCCCGGCAGCGCGGCCGCGGAAGCCGGCATCCGCGCCGGCGACGTGCTGACCGCCGTCGACGGCGAGTCCCTGGCCGCCGAAGACCCCGCCGCCGCCAACCGCCGCCTGCTCGAGGCCCTGGCCGAGCGCGAACCCGGCGATACCATCGACATCGAGCTCCGCCGGGACGGCCAGGAACTGGCGCTGGGGGTGAAGACCCGCGATCAGGAGGCCCAGGCGTTCACGTTCTTCGGCGACGGCGCGAACTTCGATTTCGACTTCCGTGCCGACGCGCCCATGGTCTGGTTCGGTCCGGCCCGACCCTGGGGAGACATGGAGCTGGTGGAGCTCTCGCCCGGCCTCGGCCGCTATTTCGGCACCGACAGCGGGCTGCTCGTGGTGAGGGCGCCGTCGGACCCTGCGCTGAAGCTCGAGGACGGCGACGTCATCCGCCGCATCGGCGGCCGTGAGCCCGGCTCCGTCTCCCACGCGATCCGGATACTCCGCTCCTACGAGGAGGGCGAGGAGCTCGAGCTGGAGATCATGCGCGAGCAGCGCAGCCGCAAACTGGCGGTGCAGATACCGGCGAGCCAGGGCGCGCTCGCGCCGCTCCCTCGCCTGCCGTCGTTGCCCCCCATACCGCCGCCCGCGGCGCCGCCCGACCGGGCTCCGGCAGCGCCTCCGGAGGCGGGCTTCCGGCTGCCGGAGGTCTGATACCATGCGCCGCCATGCGCGCGCAGGACTACAGCTACGAGCTGCCCGATGAGCTGATCGCTCACGAGCCGGCCCGCCCTCGCAGCGCCAGCCGTCTGCTGGTGCTGCAGGGCGACGGTTCGCTCGTCGACTCCGCGGTCGGCGAACTGCCCGCGCTGCTCTCGCCGGGTGATCTGCTCGTGTTCAACGACACCCGCGTGATCCCGGCCCGCATCCACGGCCGCAAGGAGACCGGCGGCCGCGTCGAGCTGCTGCTGGAGCGCGTGCTGGCGGAACGCGAAGCGCTGTGCCATCTGCGAGCCAGCAAGTCGCCGCGGCCGGGCGCCTCGCTCGCGCTGGAGGGCGGCGCCGCCGCGACGGTGACGGGGCGGGCGGGCGATCTGTTCCGGGTCGTCTTCGACGTGCCGGTGCTCGACCACCTCGAGCGCCACGGCCACGTGCCGCTGCCGCCCTACATCCGCCGCCCGGACACCGCAGGCGACCGGGACGATTATCAGACGGTCTTCGCGCGGGAGCCGGGCGCGGTGGCGGCGCCGACCGCGGGCCTGCATTTCGACGAGGCACTGCTCGGCGCCCTGGAGGCCGCGGGCGTGGAGCGCGCCTTCGTCACGCTGCACGTCGGCGCGGGCACTTTCCAGCCGCTGCGGGAAGAGAGCATCGCCACCGGCCGACTGCATGCCGAGCGGGTGCACGTGAGCGAGGCGCTCTGCGCCGCGGTGAGCCGCACCCGCGAGCGTGGCGGGCGGGTGGTGGCCGTGGGTACGACGGCCGTGCGCAGTCTGGAGACCGCCGCGGCCGACGGCGGGCTCGCGCCCTGCCGCCGGGAGACCGAGCTGTTCATCATGCCCGGCTACCGGTTCCGGGTGGTCGATGCCATGATCACCAACTTCCATCTGCCGGAGTCCTCGCTGCTGATGCTGGTCAGTGCCTTCGCCGGCCGGGACAACGTGCTCGCGGCCTACCGCCACGCCGTGGAGAGCCGCTACCGCTTCTACAGCTACGGCGACGCCATGCTCGTCTGGCCGGCGCCCGGCGCGCTCGAGCCGCGGGCGTGAACTTTGAGCTGCTGAACCGGGAGGGCGCCGCCCGGCGCGGCCGCCTCACATTCCGCCGGGGCACGGTGGAGACGCCTGCCTTCATGCCGGTGGGCACCTACGGCACCGTGAAGGCCATGACGCCGGAGGAGGTGGCGGGCACCGGCGCCGAGATCATCCTGGGCAATACCTTCCACCTCATGCTGAGGCCGGGCCCCGAGGTGCTGCGCGCGCACGGCGGCCTGCACGAATTCATGAACTGGACCGGCCCCATACTGACCGATTCCGGCGGCTACCAGGTGTTCAGCCTCGCGGCGCTGCGCAAGGTCAGCGAGGAAGGCGTCACTTTCCGCTCGCCGGTCAACGGCGACGAGATCTTCCTGGGGCCGGAAGGCGCCATGGCCATGCAGCAGGCCCTGAACTCCGACATCGCCATGATCTTCGACGAGTGCACGCCGTACCCGGCCGGCGAGGGCGAGGCGCGGGAGTCCATGGAGCTGTCCCTGCGCTGGGCGGCGCGAAGCCGCCGCGCCTTCGACGAGTTGCGCGAGCGCGAACCGGAGCGCGGCGAGGCGGTCTTCGGCATCGTCCAGGGCGGCATGTACCCCGCCCTGCGGGAGGCCTCGCTGGCCGGACTGGTCGAGACCGGCTTCGACGGCTACGCGATCGGCGGGCTGTCCGTGGGCGAGAGCGAGGAGGAGCGGCTCGCCGTGCTGGACGCGATCGCCCATCGCATGCCGGCCGGGAGTCCGCGCTATCTCATGGGCGTGGGCACGCCGTCGGATATCGTCAAGGCGGTGGCCCGGGGCGTGGACATGTTCGACTGCGTGATCCCGACCCGCCACGGGCGCAACGGCTATCTGTTCACCTCGGCCGGCACGCTGAAGATACGAAACGCCCGCTACGCCGAGGACCTGGGGCCCCTGGACCCCGAGTGCGACTGCTATACCTGCACCCATTACAGCCGCGCGTACCTGCGCCACCTCGACAAATGCAACGAGATGCTGGGGCCCCGGCTGGCGACGCTGCACAACCTGCATTTCTACCAGCGGCTGATGAGCCGCATCCGTGCCGCGCTCGAGGCCGGCACCTTCGCGGCGTTCGCCGCGCAGTTCCTGGCGCGGCACGGGACAACCGGGCCGCGTGTTGTGTAATAATAGCGCGCCGTATCCCCGCTAAGACGGTGTCATTATGGATTTCCTGATCGAGAATGCCTGGGCGCAGGGTGCGCCGGCCCAGGAGAGCCCCCTTGGCTTCCTGCTGCCGATGATCATCCTGTTCGCGGCTTTCTATTTCCTGCTCATCCGGCCCCAGCAGAAGCGCCAGAAGCAGCATCGGGAGATGGTCTCCCAGCTGTCGTCCGGCGACGAAGTGGTGACCGCCGGCGGCATCCTCGGCAAGATCACCTCGGTGGACGAGCAGTTCCTGACCATCCAGGTGGCCGACGGCGTCGAACTCAAAGTGCAGAGACAGACCATCAGCGCCGTGCTGCCCAAGGGCACGGTGGAGAGCGCCGGCTGATCGCCGGATCCAAACTTCCGAACCCTTCTGGTCCGCCATGAATCGATATCCCGCGTGGATGTATGCCCTCGTGATCGGCATCGTCGCCCTCGGCGCGGTGCTCGCGCTGCCGAACGCGTTCGGCACGGTGCCGGCCCTGCAGGTGGCGCGCACCGACGCGGAGCCTCTGGATGCCTCCATGGTGGAGCGCTTCCGCGATCTCCTGGTGGAAGAGGAGCTCACACCCGACGCCGCCTACCTGGACGATGGCCGCGTGGTGATGCGTTTCGACCGGGTCGAGCGGCAGCTGCAGGCGAGCGACGCGCTGCGCGAGGCGGTCGGCGACGACTACGCCGTGGCGCTGACGCTGGCGTCGCGCTCGCCGGCCTGGGTGCGCGACCTGGGGCTCGAGCCCATGAGCCTCGGACTCGACCTGCGCGGCGGCGTCTACTTCCTGTACGAGGTGGACATGGAGGCCGCCATCCGCAAGCGGCTCGAGATGTACGTCGAGGATTTCGAGACCCGGCTGACCGAGGCCGGCATCTCCCGGCGGGTGCGCGTGGAGGACGACAGGGTGCGCGTGCAGGTGCGCGATGCCGAGGATCTCGCCGAGGCGCGCCGCATCATCCGCAACGCGGATCAGGACCTGAACATCGCCGACGGCGGCGACGGCAAGTCTCTGCTGGTGACCATGACCGAGCAGCAGATCCGCGAGCGCCAGAACTTCGCCATCGAGCAGAACACCACCACGCTCAGAAACCGGGTGAACGCGCTGGGCGTGGCCGAGCCGCTGGTGCAGCGCCAGGGCGTCGATCGCATCGTCGTCCAGCTGCCCGGCATCCAGGACCCGGCGCGGGCCGACGCCATCCTGGGCGCCACCGCGACGCTGGAGTTCCGCCTGGTGGACGAGGACTGCTCGGGGCTGGGCACGCAGCGCTACCCCTTCCGTGACGGTCCGGACACCTGCCTGAAGCGCGAGGTCATCGCCTCGGGCGACCAGATCGTCGACGCCAGTTCCGGCTTCTCCCAGGACGGCGGGCCGGCGGTGTTCATCCGCCTGGACGCCGCCGGCGGCGATCGCATGCTGAAGACCACCCGGGCCAACATCGACAAGCCCATGGCGGTGCTGTTCATCGAGAGCACCCGGGACGTGGTCGAGCGCAACGGGGACATCGAGTACGTCACCCAGCGCTCCGAGGAGATCATTAACGTCGCCACCATCCGCGGCGTGTTCCGCAACGAGTTCCAGATCAGCGGGCTGAACCCGGCCGAGGCGCGGGACCTGGCGCTGCTGCTGCGCGCCGGTTCGCTGGCGGCGCCCATCTTCAAGGTGGAGGAGCGCACCATCGGCCCGAGTCTCGGCCAGGAGAACATCGACCGTGGCTTCATGGCCGTGACCATCGGCTTCCTCGCGGTGGTGCTGTTCATGGCCGTGTACTACCGCTCCTTCGGCCTCATCGCCAACCTGGCGCTGTTCACCAACCTCGTTCTGATCGTCGCGCTGCTGTCGCTGTTCCAGGCGTCTCTGACACTGCCGGGCATCGCCGGTATCGTGCTCACGGTGGGCATGGCGGTGGACGCGAACGTGCTGATATTCGAGCGAATACGCGAGGAGGTCGCCAACGGTAATTCGCCCCAGGCGGCGATCCACGCCGGCTACGAGAAGGCCTTCTCCTCCATCGCCGACGCCCAGATCACGACGCTGATCGCGGCCATCGTGCTGTTCACCTTCGGCACGGGTCCCATCAAGGGCTTCGCCATCACGCTCACCTTCGGGATCATCACCTCCATGTTCACCGCCATCATCGGGACCCGGGCGGTGGTCAATGCGGTCTACGGTTCCCGGCGAATCCAGACGGTGCCGGTATGAGCCTCAAGCTGCTGCCAGACAACACCCATATCGACTTCATGGGCCGGCGCTGGCCGGCGATCATCCTGTCGCTGGTGCTCATCGCCGTCTCCGTCGGCTCGCTGGCCGTGCAGCGGCTGAACTTCGGCATCGATTTCACCGGCGGCATCCTGCTGGAACTCGGCTACCCGGAGGCCGCCGATCTCGAGCGCATCCGCGGGGTGCTGACCGAGGCGGACTTCCCCGAGGCAGAGGTCACCAATTTCGGCACCGCCCGGGACGTGCTCGTGCGGCTGCCGCCGCGCGAAGGCGTGAGCGGCACCGAGGTGCGCGAGGACCTGCGCGACGTGCTGCAGGCCGACGAGCCGGCGGTGGAACTGAGGCGCGTGGACTTCGTCGGCCCCCAGGTGGGCGAGGAGCTCACGGAGCAAGGCGGGCTGGCCATGATCTTCACGCTGATCATGATCTTCGCCTACGTGATGTTCCGCTTCCAGTGGCGTTTCGCGGCCGGCGCCGTCGCCGCACTGGCCCACGACGTCATCATCACGCTCGGCTTCTTCTCGCTGTTCCAGCTGCCCTTCGACCTGTCGGTGCTGGCGGCCATCCTGGCGGTGATCGGCTACTCGCTGAACGACACCGTGGTGGTGTTCGACCGGATTCGGGAGAATTTCCTGAAGCTGCGCGGCCTCGAGCCGGTGGACGTCATGAACACCTCGATCAACCAGATGCTCGGGCGCACCATTATTACGGGCCTGACCACGCTGCTGGTGCTGGCGGCGCTGCTGGTGCTGGGCGGCGAGGCCATCGGGCCGTTCTCCATTGCGCTGATCGTCGGCATCATCATCGGTACGTATTCGTCCATCTACACGGCGAGCGCCACCGCGCTGGAGCTAGGCGTCAGCGCCCAGGACCTGATGCCGCCGGAGAAGGATCCGGAAGAGGTCGACGAGCTGCCCTGACGGGCCGCTCCGGGGCCGGGGCGGCCCTCTAGGCCAGGAGGCCGTCGAGGTGGGGTGCGGTCAGCCGGGCGAGCGCCGCGTAGATCTTCGGGCTGCCGGCGAGCACGTGGCCGGTCTCCATGAAGCCCTCGCTGCCGTCCAGGCCGCTGATGATCCCGCCCGCCTCGCGGATGAGCAGCGCGCCGGCGGCGAGATCCCACGGCTTCAGCCCCGTCTCCCAGAACCCGTCCAGCCGACCGGCGGCCACGTAGGCCAGGTCTAGGGCCGCGGCGCCCGGCCGGCGGACGCCGGCCGAGGTGCGGATGACGTCCTTCAGGAGCGCCATGTAGGGGTCCAGCCCGGCGGTGCCCCGCCGGTACGGGAAGCCGGTGCCGATCAGGGCGTCGGCCAGGTCGCGGCGGTTCGTCACCCGGATGCGGCGCCCGTCCAGCTGCGCGCCCTCGCCGCGGGACGCCGTGAACATCTCCTGGCGCAGCGGGTCGTAGATGACGCCGTGTTCCAGCCGGCCGCGGATCTGCAGGCCCACCGAGACGCAGAACACCGGGAAGGCGTGCAGGAAATTGGTGGTGCCGTCCAGCGGGTCGATGATCCAGACGTGGTCGGATTCGCCGCGGGCACCGCCTTCCTCGGCCAGGATCGCGTGGTCCGGGTAGTGGTTCAGGATGGTGTCGACGATGACCGCCTCGGCCTGCCGGTCGGCCTCGCTGACGTAGTCGTTGCGGCCCTTGGTCTCCACCTTGAGCCGGTCGAGCTGCTTCAGCTGGCGTAGCAGCATGTCGCCGCCCTTGCGTGCCGCCATGGCGGCGATGTTGGCGAGTGGTTGCATGCGCGGTTCGTATCCGGTGGCGGGGAGTGTGGCTGCGGGCGGTAGAATAGCAGACCGGACAGCGAGCGAGACGAACGACGGCACATGACGATCCGCATCGTACTGGTGGGCACGACCCACCCGGGCAACATCGGCGCCACGGCGCGTGCCATGAAGAACATGGGCCTCGGCGACCTGGTGCTGGTGGCCCCGCGCAGTTTCCCCCACGAGGAGGCCACGGCCCGGGCGTCGGGCGCGGAGGACGTGCTCGCGGCGGCGCGCGTGGTCGGCTCCCTGGAGGCCGCCGTCGCCGACTGCGTGTGGGTGGCCGGCGCCAGCGCGCGCCAGCGCAGCATCGCCTGGCCCGAGCTGAGCGCCCGGGAGGCGGCGGAGAAGGCCACGGCGGAGTCCGCGTCCGGGCCGGTCGCGCTGGTATTCGGCCCGGAGAAATCCGGCCTGAGCAACGACGATCTCGCCCGCTGCCAGGCGCTGCTCTACATCCCCACGGCGCCGGAGTTCAGCTCGCTGAATCTGGCCATGGCGGTGCAGGTGGTGACCTACGAGGTGCAGATGCAGCGCGCGTCCGGCCGCGAGCCGCCGGAAAGGGAGGTGCGGCCCGCGACCGCCGGGGAGATGGAGAACTTCTTCCGCCACCTGGAGGAGTTGCTGCTCGCCGCCCGCTTCCTCGACCCGGACAATCCCCGGCACCTGATGAAGCGGCTGCGGCGCCTGTTCGCGCGTGCCGAACCGGACATGAACGAGATCAACATCCTGCGGGGCATACTGGCCTCGCTGGCGCCCGCCGAGCGGAGACGCGACCGTGAATGACGCCCGCACCATCTACCTGGACTACGCGGCCACCACGCCGGTGGACGAGGCCGTGGCCGCGGCCATGGCGCGCTGCCTCGGCCGGGACGGCGTGTACGGCAATGCGGCCTCGCTGATGCACGAGCCCGGCCGGCGCGCCGCCGCGGCGGTCGATGCCGCGCGCACGGAACTCGCCGCGCTGCTCGGCGCCCGCCCCGGGGAACTGGTTTTCACCTCCGGCGCGACCGAGGCGGACAATCTCGCCGTCATCGGCGCCGCACGGTATTTCGCCGACCGGGGCCGCCACCTGGTGACCACCCGCATCGAGCACAAGGCGGTGCTGGACGCCGCCCGCCGCCTCGAGCGAGAGGGCTGGGAGGTGACCTGGCTCGAGCCCGACGGCGAGGGCCGCATCGACCCGGCATCGGTCGCGGCGGCGCTCCGGGACGACACCGTGCTCGCCGCGGTGATGTGGGTGAACAACGAGACCGGCGTGGTGAACGACGTCGAGGCCATCGGCCGACTGTGCCGCGCGCGGGGCGTGCCGTTCCACGTGGACGCCGCGCAGGCGGTGGGCAAACTGCCCATCGATCTCGCGCGCCTGCCCGTCGATTTCCTGGCCCTGACGGCCCACAAGTTCTACGGGCCGAAGGGGGTGGGGGCGCTGTACATCGCGGATCGTCCCGGCGTGCAGGTGCAGCCGCTCCTCTACGGCGGCGGCCAGGAACGGGGCCTGCGGCCCGGTACGCTGCCCGTGCACCAGATCGTGGGGCTCGGTGCCGCAGCCGCGCGGGCGCGGGAGGAGCTGCCGCGGGAACGGGCGCGGCTGGCCGAGCTGCGGGACCGCCTGACCGCGGGCCTCACCGACGTGGACGGCGTTCTCGTCAACGGCGGCGGCGCCGAGCGGATTCCGGGCATCGTCAACGTCAGCGTGGCGGGCGTGGACGGGGAGAGTCTGTTCGCATCGCTGGAGCCGCTCGCGGTGGCGTCCGGCTCGGCGTGCAATACCACCTCGGGCGAGCCTTCCTACGTGTTGCGGGCGCTCGGCCGCGACGATCGGCTGGCCGGCGCCTCGGTGCGCTTCAGTCTGGGCCGCTACACGACGGCGGACGAAGTGGACCGGGCGGTCGGGATATTCACCGGCGCGGTGGGCCGTCTGCGGCGCATCGCCGCGCCCCTGGGAGGCCGCGCGGCTTGAATTACGGCGCCGAAGTCCTCACCCTTTTCCGGGAGGCCTCCCACGCCGGGCAGGTGGAGGGAGGCGCCAGCGGCCGTGCCCGGGGGCGCACCGGCGGCGTGGAAGTCGTTTTCAGCGCCGGGGTCGCGGACGGTAGAATAGTCCGCATGCGCTACGGCGCGCTCGGCTGTCCGTGGGTCATCGCGGCCTGCGAATGGGCCTGCCGGCAGGCCGAAGGCGGGCCGGTCGCCGGCCTGGGCGCGCTGGATGCGGCCGCGATGGCCGGGGCGCTGGCAGCGCCGGCGGAGAAAACGGGCAGTCTGCTGGTCGTAGAAGATGCGCTGGCCGAACTCGGCCGGGCGCTGGCGGCCGGGGAAGACGCCGACGATCGTTGCAACGATCGATGAATCGGCGAACACAGATAAGCGAGCAAGGTTAAGCGAGAACGGATATGACCATCTCACTGACACAATCCGCAGCGGAGCGGGTAAGAAGCCACATCGGCAGCCGCGGCAAGGGGCTGGGCCTGCGCCTGGGCGTGAAGAAGACCGGCTGTTCCGGATTCGCGTACGTCATCGACTACGCCGACGAGATCGCGGACGGCGACCACGTCTTCGAGGATCACGGCGTCAAGATCGTCGTTGACGGCGACAGCCTCTCCTACATCGACGGGACGGAAGTGGACTTCGTCAAGCAGGGGCTGAACGAGGCGTTCAAGTTCCGCAATCCGAACGTGAAGGGCGAGTGCGGCTGTGGCGAGAGCTTCAACGTCTGAAAGCGTTGCCGAGCCCGGCTAAGCCGAGTAAAATTAATAGCTTATGCTCCCGACCCGCACGCGGGCCGGGAGTTTTTCGTACCCGCTACAAGTACCCTCTGACAAGACAACGAAGGAAAGACCATGGCTCGTGAGCGCACGCTCTCCATCATCAAGCCCGATGGCGTGGAGAAGAACATCATCGGAGAGATCTACCGCCGGTTCGAGAATGCCGGTCTCAGCATCGTGGCCGCGCGCATGCTGCACCTGACGAAGGATCAGGCCGAGGGCTTCTACGCCGTCCACAAGGAGCGTCCCTTCTTCCCGGACCTGGTCTCCTACATGACCTCCGGGCCGGTAATGTTGCAGGTGCTGGAAGGGGAGGACGCCGTCGCGTCGAACCGCAAACTCATGGGCGCCACCAACCCGGCGGAGGCCGACGAGGGCACCATCCGCGCCGATTTCGCCAGGAGCATCGAGGAGAACGTGGTGCACGGCTCCGACGCGGCGGAGACGGCGGCCCAGGAGATTGCCTTCTTCTTCCCGGACGGCGTCTGCGAGCGTACCCGCGGCTGATCGCCGCCAGAGAGCCGGATCATGAGCACCCCCGCGGAAAGACAGGAACTGCTCGGGCTGTCCCGGGACGAGCTGGAGGGCTTCTTCGCCGGTCTCGGCGAGAAGCCGTTCCGTGCCCGCCAGCTGCTGCAGTGGCTGCACCGCCGGGGCATCACCGACTTCGGCGAGATGACCGATCTGGCGAAGTCGTTGCGCTCCGCGCTGGGGCTCACCGCCTCGGTTTCGCTGCCGCGGGTCATTTCGCGGCACCAGTCCGCGGACGGCACCGTGAAATGGCTGACGGCGGCCGGCGGCGGACAGGCGGTGGAGACCGTGTTCATACCCGAGCCGGACCGGGGCACTCTGTGCATCTCGTCGCAGGTGGGCTGCGCGCTGGACTGCGCCTTCTGCGCCACGGCCAAGCAGGGCTTCAACCGTAATCTCACCGCGGCGGAGATCATCGGCCAGGTCTGGCTGGCGCAGCGCGAACTCGAGCCGCGGCCGAACGGCGACCCGGCCGTGACCAACGTGGTCTTCATGGGCATGGGCGAGCCGCTGGCCAATTACCGCAACGTGGTGACCGCACTGCGGCTGCTGATCGACGACTTTGCCTACGGGCTGTCCCGCCGCCGTGTCACCGTGAGCACCTCCGGCCTGGTGCCGCAGCTGCGCCGGCTCGGCGAAGAGTGCAACGTCTCGCTCGCCGTGTCGCTGCATGCGCCGGACGACGAGCTGAGAAACCGCCTCGTCCCCATCAACAGGGTGCACCCCATCGCCGAGCTGCTGGATGCCTGCTGGGACTACGCCGCGGCCCGCAGCAACCGGCACATCACCTTCGAGTACGTGATGCTGGACGGCGTGAACGACTCGCCGGCCCACGCGGACCGGCTGGCGAAACTCCTGCGCGACAGGCCGGCGAAGGTGAACCTGATCCCCTTCAATCCCTTCCCGGGCATCGAGTTCCACCGTTCGCCGGCCCGGGTCATCGACGAGTTCCGCGACCGACTGCGCAGCCGCGGCATCGTGGCCACCGTGCGCCGTACCCGCGGTGACGATATCGACGCCGCCTGCGGCCAGCTGGCCGGCCAGGTGACCGACCGGGTGCGTATCCGGCTGAGCGAGAAGCCCGCCAGGCGGGCGCTGTCCGGAGGATGAAGCCGATGAGGTTAGTGGCGTTGCGGAAGACCCTGCCGAGGACTTTTCTCATGGCGGCGGCGCTGGCGCTCGCCGGCTGCGTCACGACCGACACCGGCAAGCCCCGCTCCGAGGGCTCGCCCGAAGAGGCGGCGCGCATCAACTACGAGCTGGGCGCCGAGTACATCCGCCAGGGCAACCTGGAACTGGCCCGCGAGCGGCTCGAGCGGGCGGTCTCACAGGACCCGGACCTCGCGGTGGCGCGCTCCACCCTCGCACTGGTGTACGACCGCCAGGGGGATATCGAGCTGGCCGACGATCAGTACCGCAGGGCGGTGCGGCTCGCGCCGAATGACGCCAGCGTGCAGAACACCTATGCGGTGTTCCTGTGCAAGCGCCAGCGTTACGACGAGGCCATGGACTATTTCGCCAGCGCCGCGTCGAATTCCCGCTACGGCACGCCGGCGGCGGCGCTCACCAATGCCGGCGTCTGTCTGCTGCAGAAACCGGACTACGTGCAGGCGGAGCAGTTCTTCCGCCGCGCGCTGCAGCGCAATCCGTCATACAGCGAGGCACTGCTGCAGATGGCGGCGCTGAGCGTAGACCGGGGCAATTACCTGCGCGCCCGGGCGTTCGTGCAGCGCTATCTGGCCCAGCATCCGGCCTCGCCCGAGATCCTGTGGATCGGCGTGCAGGCCGAGCGCGCGCTCGGCGACCGTGAGGCGGCGGCCCGCCATGCCACGGTGCTGCGGGAGAAATTCCCTGCTTCGGGGGAGACGCTGCGGCTCAACGAGGAGTCCGATGACTCGTGACGACATGAGCCGGGACGAGGCGGGTCAGGAGGGCCGGGAGGAGTCGCGCGAGGAAGAGCAGGTCGACGGCGGCACGGAGACGCCCGCTACCCCCGGACCGAAGGCCGGCGCCCGGCTGAAGGCCGCCCGGCAGGACCGTAACATCTCCCTCGACGAGATCGCCCGGGAACTGCACCTGGATGCCGACACGCTGCGCGCCCTCGAGTCCAACCGCTTCGAGGTCTTCAGCGCCCCGGTCTTCACCAAGGGTTACCTGCGCCGCTACGCCGGTCTGGTCGACGTCTCCGAGGAAGAGGTGCTGGCCGGCTTCGACGAACTCAGCGACGCCGCCGGGCCGCCGCCGGTGGTCATCAAGTCTCCCCCGGCGCGTCCCCGTTTCGTGCCGTCCGTGCAGGCAGTGCTGCTCGTCTTGCTGGTCGGCCTCATGGGGCTGCTCGGCTGGTGGGCCTTCAGCGGGGCCGTGCTGAAGCCGGCGCCGGAGGTGGCCGGCGACGGCGCGGGCGAGCCGCTGCTGCCCGCCCGCGGCGAAGATACGCCTGCCGGCGCCGCCGCCACGGTGGCGGGAGACGCGCGACTGTTGCCTTCGGAGACGACAAGCGGGACGGCCGACGACACTGCTGCAGACAAGGCGCCCGCGTCGGCCGAGCCGACGCCGGCGCCCGTCGGCCGCGCTGCCGAAGCCGTCGGTGCGGATCCCGAGCCGCCGCAGTCCGGCCCCGCGGAACTGGCCCTGACGCTGAGCTTCACCGACGAATGCTGGCTGCAGGTCACCGACGGCGACGGCGAGCGGCTCTACGCCGGCATCGCCCGGGGCGGCCAGGTGCGGCGTTTCAGCGCGGTCCCGCCGGTATCCCTCGTTCTCGGCAACGCGGATGCGGCGAGCATCGAGGTGGACGGCGAACCCTATCCCATCGACCCGGCGGACCGGCGGGGCCGTACGGCACGGATCACGGTGCCGGGCTCGTGAGCGGCCCGGCCGTCGGAGGGCATCCATGAGCGCGAAGGTACGCCCGATCCGGGGCATGAACGACGTGCTGCCGCCGGACACCGGCCGCTGGCAGCACCTGGAAGACACGGTGCGCGACGTGCTGGAGTCCTACGGCTACCGCCAGATGCGCCTGCCGCTGCTCGAGTACACCGAGCTGTTCCGACGCTCCATCGGCGAGGTCACGGACATCGTCGAGAAGGAGATGTACACGTTCGAGGACCGCAACGGCGACAGCCTCACCCTGCGCCCGGAGGCCACGGCGGGCGTCGTGCGCGCGGCCATCAGCAACGGGCTGCTGCACAACCAGCGCCACCGCCTGTGGACCACCGGCCCGATGTTCCGCTACGAGAGGCCGCAGAAAGGGCGATACCGGCAGTTCCACCAGATCGACGTCGAGGCGCTCGGCTATCCCGGGCCGGACATCGACGCCGAGATGATCCTGATGTCGGCGCGTCTCTGGCGGCGGCTCGGCATCCGCCGCATCCGGCTGCAGATCAACTCGCTGGGCACGCCGGCCTCGCGGGGCCATTACAGAGAAGTGCTGGTGGAATACTTCCGGGCGCATCGGGACCGGCTCGACGAGGACAGCATCCGCCGCCTGGATACCAACCCCATGCGCATCCTGGACAGCAAGAACGCCGGGATGGAGGATGTCGTGGCGGGTGCGCCGGACATCACCGAGCACCTGGACGACGAGTCCGCGGCGCATTTCGCGGAGCTGCAGCGTATCCTCTCGGCCGCCGGCGTCGACTACACCGTGAACCCGCGACTCGTGCGCGGCCTGGACTACTACACGCGCACCGTCTTCGAATGGGTGACCGATGCGCTCGGCGCCCAGGGCGCCGTGTGCTCGGGCGGGCGTTACGACGGCCTGGTCGAGCACCTGGGCGGCGCTCCCACGCCGGCCATTGGCTGGGCGCTCGGCATGGAGCGGCTGGTGGCCCTGTTCGAGGAGGAGGGCGGCGCGGAACCCGACAGCGCGCCGGCCGTCTATGTGGTGGCCGTGGGCGAGACGGCCGCGGCCACGGCCTTCGCGCTGGCCGAGCGTTTGCGCGACGGCCTGCCGGGGCATGCGGTCGAGGTCAATGCCGGCGGCGGCAGTTTCAAGTCGCAGCTGAAGCGCGCCGACCGCAGCGGTGCGCGCTACGCGGTCGTCCTGGGCGAGAACGAGATCGCCGCCGGCGAGGCGGGCCTGAAGCCGCTGAGGACGGACGAACCCCAGCGCAGCGTCGCTTTCGACGAGCTGGCGGCGGTGCTCGCCGAGCGGCTGGACGGCGACGGGACGCGGCAAGGTGAGAAGGTTTAGAATGTCGGCCCCCCGCGGCCGGCACTCAACGAGAAAGGGTCAGAGACAGTGAACGATCTATCCGAGAAGGAAACCGTCGAAGCCATCCGCAACTGGTGGCAGGAGAACGGCAAATTCATCATCGCCGGCATCGTGCTGGGCGTGGGCGGCCTGGTGGGCTGGAATCAGTGGCAGGCGCACGAGGCCGAGGAGGCCGAGTCGGCCTCGGCGGTGTTCGAGAAGCTCGTCGCCGCGGTGGAGAACGGCAGCGAGTACGATGCGAAGGCCCATGCGGCCACCCTTGCCGAGCAATACGCCGCCACGCCCTATGCGCTGCAGGCGCGCCTCGCCATGGCCAAGTTCTACATGGACCAGGGCGAGAGCGAGCCGGCGGCGACCGAGCTGCGCGCCCTCGTGCAGGACGGCGAGCCGCCCGTCAGCCTGATCGCGCGCCACCGCCTCGCGCGGGTGCTGCTCTACCAGGACAAGCCGGAGGAGGCGCTCGCGGTGCTGGACGTCCCGGATGCCGGCGCGTTCCGGCCGCGCTTCCTCGAGCTCCGGGGTGATGCGCAGTTCGCCCTCGGCCGCGCCGGGGAGGCCCGGGAGTCCTGGACGGCGGCGATCGCCGAGCCGGGGGACCCGCCGCTTGTCGACACGCGGCTCGTGCAGATGAAACTGGACGAGCTGGGCGCACCCGCGGTGGCCGAGGCCGTCACCGGGACGCCGGAGGGAGGCGCACCGTGAGGGCTGCGCCCGCGCGCGTATCGACGCTGGCCGCCGCGTTGCTGCTCGGCGGCTGCGGCATATTCGGCGGCGGCGACGAGGCCGTCGCGCCGCCGGCGGAACTCGTGGATTTCCGGCCCACGCTGGATACGCGCCGGGTACTCTCCGTCGGTCTCGGCGACGGCGCGGAAGATCTGCGGCTTGCGCTTGCTCCTGCCGGCGACGGCACGCGCGTCTTCGCGGCCAGCCGCGACGGCCGGGTGCACGCCTTCGAGGGCGAGAGCTCGGACCGGCTGTGGGAGACCCGGCTCGAGGTTCAGCTCTCCGCCGGGCCCGGCGTCGGTGACGGACGGGTGGTGGTCGCCGGCAGCGACGGCGACGTCATCGCGCTGGCCGCCGGCGACGGCCGGGAACTCTGGCGTGTCCGCATCGCCGGCGAGGTGCTCGCCCGGCCTGCCGTGGGCGGCAACCGGGTCGTGCTGCGCACCGCCGACGGGCGCCTGCTCGCGCTGGCCGGCGACGACGGCAGCCAGCTCTGGCAGCTCGAGCAGAGCGTGCCGCCGCTGACCCTGCGCGGCACCTCCGCGCCGGTGCTGGTGGCCGACGCCGTCGTCTGCGGTTTCGACAACGGCCGCCTGCTGGCGGCCTCCCTGCTGGACGGCGAGGTGCTGTGGGAGCAGACCATCACGCCGCCCCAGGGCAGCACCGATCTCGACCGGCTGGTGGACATCGACGGCGCGGTCGCGGCCATCGGCCAGGACATCTACGTGGCCGGCTACCAGGGCCGCGTGGCGGCGCTGGCGCTGGAATCCGGCTCCGCCCTGTGGTCACGCGAGCTGTCGAGCTACTCCGGCCTCGGCGTGGACTTCACCAGCGTCTACCTGGTGACCGACGAGAGCGAGGTGGTGGCACTGTCGCGCGCCAACGGCACCGAGTACTGGCGCCAGGACGCGCTGCTGCGCCGCGGGCTTTCCACGCCGGCGCCCATGACCGGTTCGGTCGTGGTGGGCGATTTCGAGGGCTATCTCCACTGGCTGGACGCGCGCTCCGGCGAAATGCAGGCCCGCGAGCGGGTTGACAACTCCCGCATCAGCGGCGATCTCTACGTCCAGGACGGCCGCATCTACGCCCAGACGGAGAGCGGCCGCCTGGTCGGCTTCGCCCTGCCGGACGGCGGCGGGGAGTAAGGGGCCGCCGCCGGTCCGGGTAACGCCAGGGACCGCCGGTATCACATCATGCTGCCCGTCATCGCACTCGTCGGACGACCCAACGTCGGCAAATCCACCCTGTTCAACCGGCTGACCCGTTCCCGCGACGCGCTGGTGGCCGACTTCCCGGGCCTCACCCGGGACCGCCAGTACGGCTTCGGCAAACTCGGCCCCGTCCCCTACATCGTCATCGATACCGGCGGCCTGGCCGGTGCCCGCGAGGGCATCGACGAGCTCATGGAGCAGCAGACGCTGAAGGCACTGGAAGAGGCGGACCGGGTCGTCTTCCTGGTCGACGCCCGCGAGGGCCTCACCGCCGCTGACGAGCACGTGGCGGACCTGGTGCGCCGCCGGGACGTGCCGGTGACCATCGCCGTGAACAAGGGCGAGGGCCTGGCGAGCGACATGGCGGCGAGCGAATTCCATGCGCTGGGGCTGGGCGATCCGGTGGTGATCTCGGCGGTCCACGGCGATCGGGTCTCGGCCATGATGGATTCCATCCTGGCCGGCTTCGAGCCCGGGGCCGAGCCGGCCGAGGCAGCGGCCGACAGTATCGCCGTCGCGGTCATCGGCCGGCCCAACGTGGGCAAATCCACGCTCATCAACCGGCTGCTGGGCGAGGAGCGCCTGGTCACCTTCGACCAGCCGGGCACCACCCGGGACAGCGTGCGCGTGCCTTTCAGCCGCGGCGGCCGGGACTATACGCTCATCGACACCGCGGGCGTGCGGCGCCGCGCCCGCGTGCACGAGTCCATCGAGAAGTTCAGCATCGTCAAGGCGCTGCAGGCCATGGAAGAGGCGGCCGTGGTCATCGCCGTGGTGGACGCCCGGGAGGGCATCACCGAGCAGGACGTCTCCCTGATGGGGCTGGCGGTGGAGCGCGGGCGGGCCATTATCGTCGCCATCAACAAGTGGGACGGTCTCGCCGGCGACCGGCGTCGCCAGATCCGCGACGAACTCGACCGGCGGCTGCCGTTCATGGAATTTGCGCCGCGCTACTTCATCTCGGCGCTGCACGGCACCGGCGTGGGCGACCTAATGGCTAGCGTCGACGCGGTCTATGCCGCGGCGTGGCGCGACCTGCCGACGCCGGATCTCACCCGGGCGCTGCAATCGGCGGTGGACGCCCATCCGCCGCCGCTGGTCAGGGGCCGGCGCATCCGGCTGCGTTTCGCCCACCAGGGCGGCCGCAACCCGCCGGTGATCGTCATCCACGGCAACCAGACCGACCGGCTGCCGGGCAGCTACAAGCGCTACCTGATCAACCACTTCCGCCAGACCTTCGGCCTGGACGGGACCCCCATACGGCTCAGTCTGCGCACCGGCGACAACCCGTACAAGGGCCGCCGCAACAAACTCACGCCGCGACAGCAGCGACGCCGCAAGCGGCTGATAAAGCACGTCAAGCGCTGACCCCGCCCATGGCAGGACAGCCATGGCAGGACACCCATAGGAAGATACCAACCAGAACAAAGGACTCCACCATGAAGATACTGCAAGACATACTCGAGGCCCGTAACGGCGGTGCCGTGAAGCAGCTGGCCTCCCAGTTCGGCCTGGGCGACGCCGAGGCCGGCGCGGCGATCGCAAAGTTGCTGCCCGCACTGACCGAGGGCCTGAAGAAGAACGCGGCGGCGCCGGGCGGCGCGGAGGCCCTGCTGTCGGCCCTGCAGAACGGCTCCCACCGCCGCTACGTCGAGGATCCCGCCCGGCTTGCCAGCGAAGAGACGGTGCGCGACGGGGAAGGCATCCTCGGCCATCTCCTCGGCAGCAAGGACGTCAGCCGGCGGGTGGCGGCTGACGCCGCGCAGGAGACCGGCATCGACGTCGGCAAGCTGAAGCAGATGCTGCCGCTGGTCGCCGCGATGGCCATGGGCTCGCTGAGCAGGGAAGGCGCCGACGGCGGCGCGCTCGGGCAGGAGCAGGGCGGCGGCCGCGGCGGGCTCGGCGGACTCCTGTCCGGCATGCTCGACGGCGACCGCGACGGCTCGGTCACCGACGACCTTTTCGGCATGGCGAAGAAGTTCCTGCGCTGATCACGCGCCGGCGGCCGCCGGTGGCCGCCGGTGGCAAGCGTTGGCGTCTCGCCGCACAATGTAAGCCTGATGGACGCACCGAGACAGGAACCGAGGCCGAGCGCCAGGAAGATTCACCGCATCGAGGGCGAGTTCCCCATGCGCCGCGGCGGCGTGCTGGCGGATCCGCAGATCGCCTACGAGACCTGGGGCCGGCTGAATGCCGCCCGCGACAACGGTGTGCTGATCTTCACCGGGCTCTCGCCCTCGGCCCATGCCACCTCTTCGCGGGAAGACCCTGCGCCGGGCTGGTGGGAGGAGATGGTCGGGCCGGATCGGCCGGTGGACACCGAGCGCTACTTCGTCGTCTGCGTGAACTCGCTGGGCAGCTGCTACGGCTCCACCGGGGCGGCATCGGTCGACCCGACCACGGGCGAGCCCTACCGGCTGAACTTCCCGGTGCTGAGCCTCGAGGACGTCGCCCGCGGGGGCCATGCCGTGGTCGAGCACCTCGGCATCGAGCGGCTGCACACGGTGATCGGCTGCAGCATGGGCGGCATGACGGCGCTCGCCTACTGCCTGCAGTACCCGGGCAGGGCGCGCCACATGGTCTCCATCTCGTCCTGCGACCGGGCGCTACCGTTCTCCATCGCCCTGCGCTCGCTGCAGCGGGAGATGATCCGCAAGGACCCCGCGTGGAACGAGGGCAACTACGAACTGGGCAAGGGGCCGATTACCGGCATGCAGCTCGCCCGCAAGCTCGGCATGATCACCTACCGCTCGGCGAAGGAATGGGAGCAGCGCTTCGGCCGCGAGCGGGTCTCCGAGGAGCATCTCTCCGGCGATCCCTTCTGCATCGACTTCTCCGTGGAGTCGTACCTGGAGAACCACGCCCGCAAGTTCACCGGCCAGTTCGACGCCAACTGCTATCTCTACCTTTCCCGGGCGAGCGACCTGTTCGATCTGGGCGACCACGGCGGCTCCCGCCAGGCCGCGTTCTCGCGCATCGAGCTCGAGCGGGCGATGGTGATCGGCGTGGAGACCGACTTCCTGTTCCCCATCCGCCAGCAGGAAGAGCTGGCCGACGGCCTGCGCAAACCGGGCCGGGACGTGGAGTTCGTGCGGCTGCATTCCCTGCAGGGCCACGACTCGTTCCTGGTGGACATGGACTCGTTCCGGCCGGTGATCTGCCGCTTCTTCGAGACCTGCAGCTAACCCCTGTAGGAGGGCCTTCAGGCCCGATCCGGCTTTCTGCTGGCGTAGGCCCGTCATCGACTGGGGTGGACTGCTGGGGACGCTCAGTCGGACGTCCTGTCCTCCTTCGCTTCGGCCGGGCCTCCTTCCCGCCGTCATGGCTCCAGTCGGCCCGGACGACCCCAGCAGTCCACCCCAGCCGCTGACGGGCCCGTAGCCCTGAGGTCTGGCGCGTGTCAGTGAGCGTCTCTGACTGGCAGCTCCTTCGCGCCACCGCGAGCACGGCCGTCATGCGGGGGTATCCATCGCCGCGACCTTTTGTCGGGAGCAAGATGGATACCCCCGCAGGGCGCCCACAAAAGAACGGCGGTCTGGCAGGGCGGATCGGGCCTGAAGGCCCTCCTACCTCAGGAAGAGGGCCGGGTCTACCGCGGTGGCGTTCAGGTAGACGCCCCAGTGGAGGTGGGGACCGGTCACGCGGCCGGTCGCGCCGACGGTGCCCAGCTGATCGCCTGCCTCCAGCTCTTGCCCTTCCTCGACGTTGATGCGCTCCAGGTGGCAGTACAGGGTGACGAGCCCCTGGCCGTGATCGACGATGACCGTGTTGCCGTTGAAAAAATAGTCGCCCGTGGCGACCACCCGGCCGGGCAGGGGATTCCCGATCGGCGTGCCCTTCGGCGCCGCGATGTCCATGCCCTTGTGCGGGGAGCGGGGCTGGTCGTTGAAGAAGCGGCGCAGGCCGAAGCTGGAGCTGCGCCGGCCCGGCACCGGGGCCTCGAAGGCGAGTTCGGGCTCCCGCGATTCGCTGAAGCGCCCGAGGGCCGCGTCGATGATCCCGCGCTCGCGGCCGATGCGTTCGAGGTCCGCCGGGTCGGGCGTCACGTGACGGCGATTGGGCACCGTCAGATGCTGGGTGGCGTAGTCCGCCGCGCCGATCTCGAATGCCACCTCCGTGCGTTCGCCGTCGGCGGTTTCGATCGACAGGGTTGCCGTGCCCGGCTCCCGATCGAGCGGGATGCCGGCGATCGCCACCCATTGCCCGTCCCGCTGGCGCAGCATGACCCGGCGCTCGCCGAGGAAGGCCCGGGCGGGAGCGGCCGTGTCCGGCAGCGTCACCGCCGCCACGCCGCCCGGACGGGGCGCATGCGGCAGCGGCACGTCGTCGGCCTGCGCGGCCTGCACGGCCTGCGCTGGCACGGGCGCGGTCAGCCCGGTGAGGAGGCCGCTCAGGATGACAGCGGCCAGCGGGCCCGCCATCGCGCGCGGAGTCCGTTGCAGGCTCATTCCTCCTCCTCCGGCGGCTCCGCGGATTGCACGGCGGCGGTCAGCGCACCGCGGGCGAGGCGCGCACGGATCTGCGTGCCGGGCTCGACACCGGCCGCGTCCCGCAGGACCGTGCCGCCCGGTTCGGCAGTGACGATGGCGTAGCCGCGCTCCAGTGTGGCGAGCGGGCTGACCGTGTTCAGCGCCCGGGCGTCGCCGGCGAGACGGGTGCGGAGAATCTGCAGGCGCTCGGGCATCGCCCGGCGCAGCGTTCGGTCCGCCAGGGTCCAGCGGCCGCGCAGTTCCTTCAGCCGGCCCGCTGGCGAAGCGGCGAGCAGGCGCGCTTCCAGTCGCTCGAGACGGTGCCCGGCCGCGATCAGGAGCGCGCTGCGCGCGGACGTCATGCGGCGCGACAGCGAGTCCAGGCGTTCCTGCTGCTGGCGCAGCCGGCGGGCCGGGCTCGCCAGCGTCAGGCGCCGCGCCAGGCGGTCCAGGGTCTGGCCGCGGTCTTCCAGCCGCCGGCCCAGGCCCGTAGCGAGCCGTCGGGCGGCCTGATCCAGCCGCACCGACCATTCCCGCCAGTCCGGCACCACCAGTTCCGCCGCGCCCGAGGGCGTGGGCGCCCGCAGGTCCGCGGCGAAGTCCGCGATGGTGAAATCGATCTCGTGGCCGACGCCGGCGACCACCGGCACGGGGCTGGCGCGCACCGCGCGGGCCACCGCCTCCTCGTTGAACGACCACAGGTCCTCCAGGGAGCCGCCGCCACGGGCGAGAATGAGCACGTCGCACTCGGCGCGCCGGCCGGCCGTCTCGATGGCGGCCACGATCTGCGCCGGCGCGGCGTCGCCCTGCACGGCGGTGGGGTAGACGATGACCGGCACCGCCGGGAAACGCCGCGCGAGCACGTGCAGGATGTCGCGGACCGCCGCGCCGGTGGGCGAGGTGACCACGCCGATGCGCCGCGGCAGGCGCGGGATGGGCCGCTTCAGCGCCTCGTCGAACAGCCCCTCCGCGGCCAGTTTCTTCTTCAGCGCGTCGAAGCGGCGTCGAAGCTCTCCTTCGCCGGCTTCTTCCATCTGCTCGACGATCATCTGATAGTCGCCGCGGGGCTCGTACAGGCTCACCCGGCCGCGCACCAGCACCTGCTGGCCGTTCTCCGGCCGGAAGGCCAGGCCGCGCTGGCGCTGGCGGAAGAAGGCGCAGCGGATCTGCGCGCCGTCGTCCTTCAGGCTGAAATAGACGTGCCCGGAGGCCGGCCGGGCGAGATTCGAGATCTCGCCCTCCACCCAGAGGCGGGGCAGCTCGGTCTCCAGCAGCGTCCGCACGTCCCGGTTGAGCTCGGATACGGTGAGCGGGCGTTCCCGGCCGCCGCCGGGCAGGAGGGCATCCACGGGTTCCATGGCGCGACAGTATAGGCCACGGATGCAGGATCCGGCGGGCCGGCCATCCGGTTTACCGGCCGAGCGGCGAGGCATACAATAGTCGGTTTAACCTCACCCCTCAGGCGGAACCCATGCGCATAGCGAAGGAAGCGCTCACATTCGACGACGTCCTCCTGCAGCCGGCCTACTCCGAGGTACTGCCGAGGCAGGTCAGCCTGGCCACCCGGCTGACCCGCGAGATAGGGATGAACATCCCGCTGACCTCCGCCGCCATGGACACGGTCACCGAGGGCAGGCTGGCGATCACCATCGCCCAGGAAGGCGGCATCGGCATCATCCACAAGAACATGACGCCCGAAGAGCAGGCCCGCCAGGTGGTGCTGGTCAAGAAGTACGAGAGCGGCGTCATCTCCGATCCCATTACCGTCTCGCCGGATCTCACCATCCGTGAGGTCATGGAACTCACCCGCTCGAAGAACATCTCCGGCGTGCCGGTGGTGGACGGCGACGAGACCGTCGGCATCGTCACCAACCGGGACCTGCGCTTCGAGACCAAGCTCGACTCCGCCGTCTCCTCGGTGATGACGCCGAAGGAGAAGCTGGTCACCGTTCGCGAGGGTGCCGGCAAGGAGGAGGTTCTGTCCCTGCTGCACAAGCACCGCATCGAGAAGGTGCTGGTGGTGGACGACGACTTCCGTCTGCGCGGCATGATCACCGCCAAGGACTTCCAGAAGGCCACCGACTTCCCGCTGGCCTGCAAGGACGAGCGCGGCGCGCTGCGCGTCGGCGCCGCGGTGGGCACGGGCGCGGATACCGAGGAGCGCGTCGAGCTGCTGGTGAAGAGCGGCGTCGACGTCATCGTGGTGGACACCTCCCACGGTTTTTCGCGGGGCGTGCTCGACCGGGTCTCCTGGATAAAGCGACATTATCCCGACACCCAGGTGATCGGCGGTAACGTCGTCACCGGGGACGCGGCCCTCGCGCTGGTCGAGGCCGGTGCCGATGCGGTGAAGGTGGGCATCGGCCCCGGCTCCATCTGCACCACCCGGGTGGTCGCCGGTGTCGGCGTGCCGCAGATCTCCGCCGTGGCCGAGGTGGCCGATGCGCTCGCGCCGAGCGGCATCCCGCTGATCGCCGACGGTGGCATCCGGTTTTCGGGCGACATCGCCAAGGCGCTGGTCGCCGGCGGCTATTGCGTGATGATCGGCGGGCTGTTCGCCGGCACGGAGGAGTCGCCGGGCGAAGTGGAGCTCTACCAGGGCCGCTCCTACAAATCCTACCGGGGCATGGGCTCCATCGGCGCCATGGCCAAGGGCTCCAAGGACCGCTACTTCCAGGACGCCACCGAGGAACTGGAGAAGCTGGTGCCGGAAGGCATCGAGGGCCGGGTGCCGTACAAGGGCAGCATGGTCGCCATCGTCCACCAGCTGATGGGCGGCGTGCGCGCCGCCATGGGCTATACCGGCTGCAGCTCCATCGACGAGATGCGCACCAAGCCCCAGTTCGTCCGTATCACCGGCGCGGGCATGCGCGAGAGCCACGTCCACGACGTCGCGATCACGAAGGAAGCCCCCAACTACCGCACCAAGTGAGCCGCCGATGTCACGGGACATCCATGCGCACCGCATCCTGATCGTCGACTTCGGCTCCCAGTACACCCAGCTGATCGCCCGCCGCGTGCGCGAGGCCGGCGTCTACTGCGAGATCCATCCCTGGGATACGGACGAGGACGAGATCCGCGGCTTCGGCGCCAGCGGCGTCATCCTCTCCGGCGGCCCGGAATCCGTGAACCTGGACGATCCGCCGCGGGCGCACGAGGCCCTGTTCCGGCTGGGCGTGCCCGTGCTCGGCATCTGCTACGGCATGCAGGCCATGGCGGCCCAGCTGGGCGGCCGGGTGGAGGCCTCGGCGCACCGGGAGTTCGGCTATGCCGAGATCCGTCCCGCTGAATCAGGGCTGCTGGCGGGCCTCGCCGACGAGCACACCGCCGACGGCACGGCGGTGCTGAAAGTCTGGATGAGCCACGGCGACCGGGTCGAGGCGCTCCCGCCCGGCTTCGCCGCCGCGGCGTCCAGCGATAACTCACCGCTGGCCGCCATGGAGGACGACGAGCGTCACTTCTATGGGCTGCAGTTCCACCCGGAGGTGACTCACACCCTGCAGGGCGAGCAGATCGTCTTCCGCTTCGTGCGGGATATCTGCGGCTGCCCGGGTGACTGGACGCCGGGCAACATCGTCGCCGACGCCATAGCCGCCGTGCGCGAGCAGGTAGGGGACGGCCGCGTGCTGCTGGGACTCTCCGGCGGCGTCGACTCCTCGGTGGTGGCCGCGCTGTTGCACGAGGCCATCGGCGACCAGCTCGTCTGCGTGTTCGTCGACCACGGCCTGCTGCGCCTGAACGAGGGCGACCAGGTCATGGACACCTTCGGCCGCCACCTGGGCGTGAACGTCATCCGCGTCAATGCCGCCGAGCGCTTCTTCGCGGCGCTGGAGGGCGTCGCGGACCCGGAGGAGAAGCGCAAGATCATCGGCCGCGAGTTCATCGCCGTCTTCGACGAGCAGGCCCGCGAGCTCGCGGGCATCGACTGGCTGGCCCAGGGCACCATCTACCCGGACGTCATCGAATCCGCCGGTGCCAGGACCGGCAAGGCCCACGTCATCAAGTCCCATCACAACGTGGGCGGCCTGCCCGAGAAGATGAACCTGAAGCTGGTCGAGCCGCTGCGCGAGCTGTTCAAGGACGAGGTGCGGCGCATCGGCGTGGAACTCGGCCTGCCGCGGGAGATGGTCTATCGCCACCCGTTCCCCGGGCCCGGCCTCGGTGTGCGCATCCTGGGCGAGGTGAAGCGCGAATATGCCGCGTTGCTGCAGCGCGCCGACGAGATCTTCATCTCCGAGCTGCGCGCCCACGATCTCTACGACAGGACCAGCCAGGCCTTCGCCGTATTCCTGCCGGTGCGTTCCGTCGGCGTGATGGGGGACGGGCGGCGCTACGACTGGGTGATCGCGCTGCGGGCCGTGGAGACCATCGATTTCATGACCGCCCGCTGGGCGCACCTGCCGTACGAGTTTCTGGAGCGGGTTTCGCTCCGGATCATCAACGAGGTGGATGGCATCTCCCGCGTCACCTACGACATCTCCGGCAAGCCGCCGGCCACCATCGAGTGGGAGTAGGGCGCCGGCCGGTCTAGTCGTCCCTGGATTCCAGCATCTCCGGCGTGAGATCGGCTATGGACGTGCAGGCCGTCAGCGCCATCGATACCTTCATCTCGGCGTGGAAAGTCTTCAACAGCGCTCGCAGCCCCGCCTCGCCCCGGCCGGCCAGCGCCCAGATCCAGGGCCGGCCGATCAGCGCCGCCTTCGCGCCGCTGGCCAGCGCGCGCACCACGTCCTGGCCGTTGCGCACGCCGCTGTCCACCAGCACCTCGGTCCTGTCGCCCGCGGCCTCGACCACCCGCGGCAGCATATTGATGGTGGAGGAGACCCCGTCCAGCTGGCGGCCGCCGTGGTTGGAGACGATCACCGCATCGGCGCCGGCCTCCGCCGCCGCCACGGCGTCCTCCGGACTCAGCACGCCCTTGATCACGATGCGCCCGTCCCAGATGGAGCGCAGCCACTCGATGTCCTGCCAGGTGACGGCAGGGTCGAACTGGGAGTCCACCCACTCGCGGAAGTCGTCGGGCGTGGACGCCTTCGGCACGTACTCGGTCAGATTGCCGAACACGTGCGGCTTGCCGTTCACGCCCACGTCCCAGGCCCAGCGCGGGTGCAAAAGGATCTCGCCGAGCTTGCCGCGCAGCTTGCCCCACAGCCCGGTGCCGCCGCTCAGCCCGTTGCGCACGTCCCGGTAGCGGGCGCCCACCACGGCGAGGTCCACGGTAAAAACCAGCGTCCGGCAGCCGGCCGCGCCGGCCCGCTGCACCAACTCCTTCACGTGGCCCCGGTCGCGCATCATGTAGAGCTGGAACCAGAACGGGCGCCGCGCCGCCTCGGCCACTTCCTCGACGGAGCAGATGCCCACGGTGGAGTGGCAGAAGGGGATGCCGAGGGCATCGGCGGCGCGCACTGCCTGTACCTCCCCGCGCCGCGCCATCATGCCGGCGAGGCCCACCGGCGCGAGGGCCATCGGCATGGTCCACTGCTCGCCCAGCAGTTCGATGCCGGTGTCGATGCGCGAGACGTCCCGCAGGACCCGCTGCTTCACGCCGAGCGCGCGGAAGTCGGCGACATTCTGCGCCAGAGTCACCTCGTCGTAGGCGCCGCCGTCGATGTAGTCGAACAGGAAGCGCGGCAGCCGCCGCTCGGCGAGGCGGCGGTAGTCCTCGGTGGAGGCGGGCGCGAGTCGCAGGGTGCCCATGCTGGTCTCCTGTGGCGGATGAAAGGCGGGACGCAGAGGGCAAACTTAGCCAAAAGCGATAACATCAACAAGACAATGGAC
>Ga0209931_1000032_pt1 | contig 71290 bp, 72 predicted proteins | sample SalPonR1_B_D1_MG_FD_185697 | JGI IMG/M metagenome (GOLD analysis project Ga0209931, IMG submission 185697) | Salt pond soil microbial communities from South San Francisco under conditions of wetland restoration - Salt Pond MetaG R1_B_D1_MG... ...
ACTTTATAGAAGGTGTAGTAAATTATGATAATGACCTTTTAGTTATAATTAATGTGGAGAAAGTTCTCTTTTCTGATAAGGAAAAGAAAGATGATAAAGCAAAATAAATAGCAGTTTATTAAATTATTAGAGATTTCAGGGGGGTTTATTAAAAAAACTTCCTTGAAATTTTTTTGTTTTTTTAATATTATTATAGTAGAAAACAAAAAATAAAAATTTATTCCTTTCAGAAAAATCTTTTCCTATTTTAATTGTTTAATTCAAATTATAAATCCAATAAAATTAACAAAAATAATAATCATATTTTCAGAACCGGTAAGTTTTCAAAAAAAACAAAGGAAATTACTAATCATTAGCAGGAAAATCAGAATTATTATAGAATAGTTATAGTAATCACAATATATTTAGTTAAAAAAGTAACAAAGTTTTATTGAAAATCTTTTAAAGGAGGGATAAGTTAAATAAAAAACAAAAATGTTAATTGAGTAAAAAAAATAATTTAAAAAAGAAATTATAATTTAAAGGGAGGAATAAAAAAAATGAAAAAGTTATTAAGTTTTAGTATGATTTTAGTATTAACTTTAGCAATTTTTGTAGGTTATTCAGGAAATCAGGTGAATGCACAGGATGTTGACTTAGTTTCAGCAGCTTCTATTTCCAGTAATGCTGCTGCTATTGAAAAGGCAATGGGTGAAGATGGAACCTGGATTATTTGTCCAACAACTGATATGCATTTTAATTCTGAATTAGTAATTGAAGGTACTTTTCATGATAAAGGTGACTCCAGTAATGATGTATACCGTAAAGTAGGTCCTTATGGTCAGGATGATAATCATAATATAACTGAAAGGTATACTGTTTCTGCTCCTCAGTTTACTGTTAAAAGTCCTAACACTAAATTTCAGGGCGGTTATTTTGTAGGAGATGTATATGTACAGGCAAATGGATTTACTATTGATGATGCTATTGTTGTCGGTAATGTGTACTATGAAAATGAAGAGTATAAGTCTAGTGCAAGTGTTGAATCTGGTGGAAGAATAACAGGTGAAGCTAAAGTACAATCAGATGTTGATTTAGTATCAGCTGCTTCAATTACTAATAATCCTGCAGCTATTGAAAAGGCAATGGGTGAAGATGGAACATGGATTATTTGTCCAACAACAGATATGCAATTTAATTCTGAATTATTAATCGAAGGTACTTTCCATGATAAAGGTGACTCAAGTAATGATGTATACCGTAAAGTAGGACCTTATAGTCAAGATGACAATTACAATGTTACAGAAAGATATACTGTGATTGCTCCTCAGTTTACTGTTAAAAGTCCTAATACTAAGTTTCAGGGTGGTCACTTTGTAGGAGATGTATATGTACAGGCAAATGGATTTACTATCGATGATGCTGTTGTTGTCGGTAATGTTTATTTTGAAAATGAAGAATATAAATCAAGCTTCTCTATTGCAGAAGGTGGAGAAGTAACAGGTGTTACTGAAGTAAAATAATTATTTAAAATATAATAATTTTAAAAGGGGACGGTTCAATTGATTGGGCCGTCCCTATAATTTTTTTAGAGATGGTGGTGATTTATTATGAAAACTAAACCTATTACCAAAAAGCAAGTTGATTCTTTAAGAAAAACTCTGGCTGGAACTAAAAAAAATATTAAATGGAAAGATATCGACTATGATGTTGGAAGAGGAATAATAAACAAAGAAAAATATTGTTTATGGACTAAAGATGGATATAGAATAGATATTTCTGTAACATCTAAAGGAGTAGTTGTCAGTCAATCAGAAAGAAAAGATCCTGAATATTTTAATTTAAAAAATAATGAATAACAAAAATTTAAGGCCCTGATATTTTAAATCAGGGCCTTAAATCATATACTAATAAATTATTAACATTTACAATCTATATTAAGAGGAGGAAGAGAAATGAGGGGAAATAAAGTAATCTTATTTCCTCTTTTCTAATTATAGTATATAATGTTTAGATTAAATAGTCTTTAAAATAAAATTAAATTTTGATTAAAAATACTCAATATTAAGTTTTAGTTATTGCAATAATAATGATATAATTAATATAAGAGAAATAAAAAAGGTGGAATTATTATGAGTAAAATCAATAATTTTTTTGAAGTAAAAGGGAGATATGCTACTGCTAAAGTTTTTTCTTTTGAAAAAGAAAAAAATGCTGTTAATCAAATTACTAATATATGTAATAATGCTGCTTATAAAAAATCCAAAATAAGAATTATGCCTGATTATCATAAAGGTAAAGGAAGTGTAATTGGATTTACTTCTACTCTAGAAGACAGAATTATTCCCAATGCAGTTGGAGTAGATATTAATTGTGGTATGTATACAGTAGAATTAGGAAATTTTAATATAGATTTTAATAAATTAGATAATTTTATAAGACATAATATTCCTCATGGATTTAAAAAAAATAAAAAAATAAGTAATAAAATTGATCAAGAATTAAAAGAAAACATAAAAACAATATCTCAAAAAATGAATTTAGATTATAGAAAGCAGTTAAGAGGTGTAGGTTCTTTAGGGGGAGGAAATCACTTTATAGAAATAAATGAGTCTAAAAATAATGAAAAATATCTTGTAATCCATACGGGATCACGTAATTTTGGTTTGCAGGTATGTAATTATCATCAAAATAAAGCTATAAATTATTGTAAAAATAAACTTAAAGAAATAAATGATGAAAAAATCATTGAATATAATTTGAATAAAAATCAGTCATTTTTAGAAGGTGAATTGGCAAAAAATTATTATACGGATATGAAAGTAGCTCAAAAATATGCTAATGAAAATAGAAGATTAATTGCTGAAAGGATACTTGAATTTTTTGGATTGAATATAAAGGATTTAAGATCTTTTCAAACAAGACATAATTATATTGATTTTAAAGATAAAATAATACGTAAAGGTGCTATATCTGCTCATAAAGGGGAAATGGTATTAATACCTCTTAATATGAGAGATGGAAGTATATTAGCTAGAGGAAAAGGAAATGAAGATTGGAATTTTTCTGCTCCTCATGGTGCAGGGAGAATTATGTCTAGAACTCAGGCTAAAAAAGAAATATCTCTTGAAAATTATAAAAATTCTATGAAAAATGTATTTAGTACATCTGTGAGTAAAAAAACTTTAGATGAAGCTCCTTTTGCTTATAAAAACTCCAAAGAAATATTAAATTCTATAAGTGAGACTGTTGAAATAATTGAAGTATTGAAACCAGTATATAACTTTAAAGCTTCTTAACTAAAAAATAAATTCTTGACAACCATAATAGAAAATATTATAATTACTATAACTTAATATTCTAATGCGAAGAAAGGGAAAGTAGGTTATTTAAGCTATTTAGAGAATGGTGTCTCTGGCTGAAAGCACTGTTAGTTAAAATAACTGAAGACCACCCTGGAGTTGACAAAGTGAAAGCTTAAAATTATAGTAAGTAATTTTGTCCGGTTAATCCGTTATCTTTTTAAGTGGGTATTTTTTGCCAACTAGAGTGGAAACGCGGTCCTGTCCGTCTCTTATGAGATGTCAGGACTTTTTTTAATTGATATTAATATATTTTAAATATAAAAGGAGGAATTTTAGAATGAGTAAAGTGAAAATAACTTTACCTGATGGTTCAGAAAGAAAATATGATTCAGGTATTACTGTTTCTGAGGTAGCTTATGATATTGGTAAAAGGTTGGGTAAGGATGCTGTTGGTGGAACAGTTGATGGAAAAGATGTCGATACTTCTTATGAAATAAAAAATGATGTAGAATTAGCAATTATAACAAGAGATTCTGAAAAAGGTCTGGATATCCTACGTCATACTGCTTCACATGTTATGGCTCAGGCCGTAAAACGTCTTTATGATAATGTAAAGTTGGCTATTGGACCAACAATAGATGATGGATTTTACTATGATCTGGATCTTGAATATCGATTTTCACCTGAAGACTTAGAAAAAATTGAAGATGAAATGCAAAATATTATTGATGAAGATTATGAGATTAAAAGAAAAGTTATGTCAAAAGACGAAGCCATAGAATTTATGAAAAACAAGGGTGAAGAATACAAAGTAGAATTAATAAAAGAGTTTGAAGATGAATATATAAGTTTTTATGAACAGGGTGAATTTATTGATCTTTGTAGAGGCCCTCACTTACCATCCACAGGCATGATTAATGCTTATGAATTATTGAATATTGCTGGTGCTTATTGGCGTGGAGATGAAAATAATAAAATGTTACAAAGAATTTATGGTACAGCTTTTGATACAAAAAAAGAGTTAGATAAATATATTAAAAGAAGAGAAGAAGCTAAAAAGAGAGATCATCGTAAGTTAGGAAAAGAACTTGATCTCTTTAGTATGCATGAAGAGGGGCCAGGTTTTGCATTTTTTCATCCTAAAGGAATGGAAATTTGGAATCAGCTTTTAAAAGTATGGAGATCAAAACATAAAGATTATGGTTATAAAGAAATTAAAACTCCTATAATTTTAAATAAAGAATTATGGAAAAAATCCGGTCACTGGGATCATTATAAAGAAAATATGTATATGACAGAAATTGATGAGGAAGAATATTCCATTAAGCCTATGAATTGTCCAGGTGGAGTTTTAGTTTATAAAGATAAAATGCATAGTTATCGAGACTTCCCATTGAGATTAGCAGAGTTAGGTTTAGTACACCGTCATGAACTTTCTGGTACTCTTCATGGTTTGATGAGAGTACGTTCTTTTACTCAAGATGATGCTCATATTTATATGTTGCAGGAACAGGTGACTGATGAGTTAATTAATGTATTAAAATTAGTTGATGAATTTTATGAGTTATTTGGTTTTAATTATCATGTTGAGTTAAGTACAAGGCCTGAAGATTATATGGGTGAAATTGAAGATTGGGATAAGGCCACTAATTCACTTAAGAAAGCTTTAGAAGATCAGAGTATAGATTATGAAATTAATGAAGGAGATGGTGCTTTTTACGGCCCTAAAATTGATGTGCATCTTGAAGATAGTTTGGGAAGAACCTGGCAGTGTGCTACTATTCAATTAGATTTTCAAATGCCAGAAAGATTTGATTTAACTTATATTGGTTCTGATGGTGAAGAACACCGTCCGGTTATGATTCATAGAACTGTGATGGGAGCAATGGAAAGATTTATAGGAATTTTAATTGAACATTTTGCTGGTGCTTTTCCAACATGGTTAGCTCCAGTCCAGGTCAAAGTTATTCCAATATCAGAAGACCAATTAGATTATGCGCTTAAAATAAGAAAAGAACTAGAGGAAGATGAGATAAGAGTTGAAATTGATGGACGTGATGAAAACTTAGGTTATAAAATTAGAGAGGCTCAGGTAGAACAGGTTCCCTATATGTTAATTGTAGGTGATAATGAGGTAGAAGATAACACTGTTTCTGTTAGAGAAAGAAGAGAAGGAGATATTGGTACCCTGGGTATTGATGAGTTCAAAGAAAAAATTAACAAAGAAGTAGAAAATAAAGTTGTAAAAGATTATGAGTAATTAAATTTGACAGGGAGCAGGTACTATGGTATACTCAAAAAGGAAAATAAAGTAGAAGTACCTGCTTCTCACCAATAATAAGATTATTGGTTAATAGTTAGTTTTTTTATTCTACTGTTTTAAGGAGGGCAAAGTATGGGTAATTTTATTGTCCCTTTTCTAAGTGGTAGAATAAACTAACTGTTTGAGAGTGGGTGGATATTATTCCAGCCACTTATTTTGTTTTAAATATACTTAGGAGGTGCATAAAAATCGCGGACGATTTAAGAGTAAATCGACAGATAAGAGCAAATAAGGTACGTTTGGTTGACTCTGAAGGAGAACAAATTGGTATTAAATCTTTTAAAGAGGCTTTGAAAACAGCTGAAGAAAGAGGTTTTGACCTTGTTGAGGTAGCCCCTCAGGCTAAACCACCTGTTTGTAAAATAATGGATTATGGTAAATATAAGTATGAACAGGCTAAAAAAGAGAAAGAAGCTAAAAAGAATCAGAATGTAATGAATGTTAAAGAAGTTCAAATGGGAGTTAAAATCGAAGATCATGATTTTAATGTTAAGCTTAAACAGGCTCGTCGTTTTTTAAATGATAAAGATAAAGTAAAAGTAAGAATTAAATTTAGAGGACGAGAAATGATGCATAAAGAATTAGGATATGATCTTATGGATAGATTAAAAGAAGGTACTAAAGAACTTGGTACTGTAGAAAAAGGACCTAATATGGAAGGCCGAGATATGATGATGTTTATAACTCCAGATAGTGATAAATAAATTTGAGGAGGGATTTTGATGCCTAAGATTAAAACTCATAAAGGTATTGCCAAAAGAGTTAAAAAAACTGGTAATGGTAAACTTAAGGTAAATAAAGGTTTTTCAAACCACTTTCAGACTAAAAAGAAAAGTAAAAGAAAGAGACATCTTCGCAAAGAAAAAATTCTTAATAAGACATATGAAAAAAGATATAAACAACTAATACCATATAAATAAAAAACTATTTAATAGAATATAAATCTACTAATTTATAAAATTATTAATGAACTTTTAGGATTATAATAATATATTATCCAGGGAATAAGGAAATCATTTTATGAAAGGGGAGAATTAGAATGCCACGTGTAAAAAGAGGAAATAAAGCCAGAAAAAGGAGAAAGAAAGTTCTTAAGCTGGCTAAAGGTTTTTTCGGCTCAAGAAGTAAATTGTTTAGACCTGCTAATCAGGCAGTTATGAAGTCATTACAATATGCTTATCGTGATCGCCGCAATAAAAAACGTAATTTTAGAAGATTATGGATTACAAGAATAAATGCAGCAGCAAGACAGGAAGGTCTTTCTTATAGTCGTTTTATTAATGGCTTAAAGCAAGCTGATATTGAAATAAACAGAAAAATGTTAGCAGAACTTGCAGTTAATGATAAAGATGCATTTAATGATTTAGTTGATATTGCTAAAGAAAATTTATAATAATGATTATAATTGACCTGGGAATTTCAATAACCCAGGTTTTTTCTTTTGGGAGAGTGATATTTAATGAAAGACATTATAAGCTCAAATAAAAATGATAAGATTAAATATTTAAAAAAATTATATAATAGTTCTAAAAGAAAGAAAGAAGGTAAGTTTGTTTTAGAAGGATATAGATTGATAAAACATGCTTATGAATCAGGAGCAAAATTTGATTATATATTTGTGACAAAATCTTTTACAGAAAGTAAAGAATATGAGGAATTGATAGCAAATAATGGCTTGAATAATATCAGCATTTTAATTACTGAAGAATTATTAAATAAGATATCAGATACTATAAATCCTCAAGGTATTATTGCAGTGGTTTATGAGATGGATTCTAATATTACTCAAATTATAAATAAAAATAAAAACATTCTAGTCCTTGATCGAATACAGGATCCTGGTAACTTAGGAACTATTATAAGAACAGCTGCTGCAGCTGGTTTTGGAGGGATAATTTCTCTTAAAGGTACTGTAGATATCTATAATCTGAAAGTATTAAGAGCTACTGCAGGTGCAATATTTAATATACCTTTTATAAATAAAATTGATTACAATAATTTTGAAAATATATTAAAAGAAGATTTTTCAGATTATAAATTAATATGTGCTGATGTAAATACTGAGCTGTTTTATGATCAAGTTGAATATAATGATAAAAATATTCTGGTGATTGGTAATGAAGGAAATGGTATTAGAAGTGAATTATTAGAAAAGGCTGATAAAAAAATTAAAATTCCATTAAATAATAATATTGAGTCAATTAATGCTGCAATGGCTGCCGGAATTTTAATGTATGAAATTAATTATGGCTAATAGCTTTGAGACCTATTCAAATACTTGTTTAAAATAAATTGTTGTGATATAATTTTAATTAGAAATCAAAATTTTTAAAATATTACATCTCTTAAAGGGGTGTGGCTTATGACTGTTGATTCTTTTTTCTTTTGGAAACTATTTGAAAAAACAGGATCTATAAAATTCTATTTAGCCTATAAACATTTTTTTTCAGATAATAAAATAGAAAAAAACAAAAATTATTAAACATATTTTCCCACCTCTCGTCACTATGACGAGAGTTTTATTATTAATTGATTATATTTTTTCCTTATGTTAAAATAAAAATAATATGATGTGTTTGATTTTGTCAAAAAACTTCAAAAAAACATTTGATCTTGGAGGTATAAATAAATGGATATATTAGAGAGAATTAGAGAACTTGAAGAAAAAGTGAAAAATGAATTTTCAGATGTCAAAGATTTAGATGAATTAGAAGATTTAAGAGTTAAATATTTAGGAAAAAAAGGTGAGATTCAAAAAATATTTAATAAAATGTCTGAAATAAAAGATGAAAAAAAGCCTGTTGTTGGTAAAGAAACTAATATTTTAAAAAATAAAATAGAGAATTACATAGAGGATAAGAAAAAAGATCTTGCAGAAAAAAGAAAAAAAGAAAAAATTGAAGAAGAAAGAATTGATGTAACTCTGCCCGGAATAAAACAAAAAATGGGACATCAACATATCTTAACAAAGGTAATGCGTGAAGTTGAAGATGTATTTATTGGTCTTGGTTTTACAATTGAAGAAGGACCTGAGATTGAAAGTGAATATTATAATTTTAAAGCATTAAATATACCTGAAGGACACCCAGCCAGAGATCTTCAGGATACTTTTTATATTGATGACAATTTTTTACTTAGAACTCATACTTCTCCAGTTCAGGTGCGTACTATGGAAAAAGAACGTTTACCAATACGAATGATAGCTCCTGGACGAGTTTATCGTTCAGATGAATTAGATGCTTCACATTCTCCAAACTTTCATCAGGTCGAAGGTCTTGTTATTGATAAAGATATATCTTTTAGTGATCTTAAAGGAAGTATTGAAACAATAGTAAAAAAATTATATGGAGAAAATAGAGAAATTAGATTTAGACCCAGTTATTTTCCATTTACTGAACCAAGTGCAGAAGTTGATGTTTCATGTGTAGTTTGTGAAGGAGAAGGTTGTAGCTTGTGTTCTAATACAGGATGGCTAGAAGTAATGGGTTCTGGTATGGTTCACCCTAATGTATTAAAAATGTCTGGTATAGATCCTAATGTTTATAGTGGTTTTGCATTTGGAATGGGCTGGGATCGAATAGCTATGTTAAAATATGGTATAGATGATATAAGATTACTTTTTGAAAATGATGCAAGATTTTTAGAACAATTTTAATTTAAAAAGGAGTGTAATTATCAATGAAAATATCTTATAATTGGTTAAAAACATATATAGATTTTCCATATAGTCCTGAAAAATTATCTAAAAAACTTACTATGGCCGGTCTTGAAGTAGAGGAAATGAATTTTTTAGGACAAGATCTAGAAGAGATTATTGTTGGAAAAGTATTAGAGGTAAAAGAACATCCTAATGCAGATAAATTAGTAATATGTAATGTAGATGTTGGTAAAGAAGAATTACAACTTATTACCGGAGCTCCAAATGTTAAAGAAGGAATTAAAGTTCCTGTTGCAAAAAGTGGAGTTACTTTACCTACAGGTCTTGAAATCGAAGAAAGTGAATTAAGAGGAAAAGTTTCAGCAGGTATGATTTGTTCTAAAGATGAATTAGGTTTAGTTGAAGAAAGACAAAGTGGAATAATGGTACTTGATGATGAATTAGAAGTTGGAAATAAATTTATAAATGAATATGGACTTAATGATTATGTCTATAAACTTGATTTAACACCTAATTATGCTCGTTGCCTTGGAATGCTGGGAATAGCTCGAGAAATAAAGGCAATGCTTGCTGGAGAAAAAGAGGTTAAATTTCCAGAGATTGACATTAAGGAAACAGAAGAAAATGTAAAAGATTATGTTAATATTAAAGTTGATGATAAAGATTTATGTCCCAGGTATACAGGAAAAATAATAAAAGATGTAACAATTAAGCCTTCTCCAAAATGGATGCAGAACAGATTAAAAGCAGCTGGAATTAGACCAATTAATAATATAGTTGATATTACAAATTATGTTTTACTTGAATATAATCAACCTTTACATGCTTTTGATTATGATAAAATTGCCCAAAATACTGTAATTGTAAGAAGAGCTAATAAAGATGAAGAATTAATAACATTAGATGATGAAAAAAGAAATTTAAATGAGAATACATTATTAATTACAGATGAAGAAAAAATACTTGGTTTAGCAGGTGTAATGGGTGGAAAAGTTAGTGAAGTAACTGAAAAAACTAAAAATATATTCCTGGAATCTGCCTATTTTGATCCTTTGAATATAAGAAAAACTTCTTCTGATTTTGGTATACATAGTGAAGCATCACATAGATTTGAAAGAGAAATTGATATTGAAAGAGTAGTTGAAGCCAGTAATCGAGCAGCTTATTTGATGCAGGAATATGCTGATGGGAAAATAGTAAAAGGTGTTATTGATAAGTATCCTGAGCCCTATCAAGAAAAAGTTATTGAATTAGAATCAGAAAGAGTTAACAAAATTCTTGGTTTATCTTTAAGCAATGATCAGATAAAAAATATGCTTAAAAATCTGGAATTCAATGTAGAAATATATGAGAATAGTGGTTTATTAAAAGTAAAAGTTCCATCTTATAGAACAGATGTAGAACAAAAAGCTGATTTAATTGAAGAAGTAGCCAGAATGTATGGTTATAATAATATACCAACTACAACCCCTGAACGTCGTCAACAGGGACATCGAACAGAAAAACAAAAAATTCAAATTAAAATTAAAGACATTTTGACTGCTGGTGGACTTAATGAAATAAAAACTTTTAGTTTAATGGATAAAAAAGCTTATGATAAATTACAAATAAATAATGAAGATGATTTAAGAAATTGGGTAAAAATAAAAAATCCACTAAATAAAGCTTTTGAAATTATGAGAACTACACTAATTCCTGGTACAGTAGAAGTACTTTCTAATAACAACAAAAGACAATTATCTAATATGGCAGTTTTTGAAATAGGTAGAATTTATAAAAATACAGGCAAAAACAAAAGACCTTTTGAAGAAAAAATGATTACAGGTGGAAGTATGGGGATAGATATTAAGAGTTGGAATAATAGTGCTCCTGATTTCTTTTATCTAAAAGGTGTTTTAGAAGAATTATTTCAACGTTTGAATATTGAAGTTCAATATGAAAAAGAAGAGAAGAATTTTTTACATCCAGGTAGAACAGCATTAATCAAAAGTGGAAAAGAAAAAATTGGATTTATTGGAGAACTGAACTATGAAGTAATTGATGAATATGATTTAGTAGAAGGTACTACTATTTTTGAACTTAATTTTGATAAAATGCTAGAGAAAATTAAAGAAAAGAAAAATAATTATCAACCATTACCTAAATTTCCAGCTGTAAATCGCGATTTAGCTATTGTTTTAGATAAAGACGTTCCAGTTTCAGAAATAGAAAAAATAATGAAAATCGCTGGAGGGTCATTATTAGAAGATATAGATCTTTTTGATTTATATGAAGGAGATCAAATTGCTGTAGGAAAGAAAAGTTTGGCTTTTAATTTGAAGTTTAGATCAACTGAACGTACACTTAGAGATGAGGAAGTAAATGAAGTATTTAATAATATTTTAGAAGATTTAACAGAAGAAGTAGGTGCTGAAATTAGAGGTAAGTAAATATATTATTTAACCTAGAAGCAGGATAATTTTAATTTACAATGAATTATTTATTATATAAGTAAAATAATTTTAAGCCGGGGGATGTATATTATGTCTTCTAATAAGAGATTTAAAAATAAGGATAATCAGGAGAAATTTTCAGTTAAAATTCTTGGTGAAGAACAACTTATTGTAGGTGATGTATCAGAAGAATATGTCAAAGAATTGGCTGATTATATTAACAGTGTAGGAACTGAAATTATTAGAGCCTATCCGAGTCTTCCCCGGAGAAGGCTTCTAGGTCTTACTATGATTAACATGGCCGATGAATTTTATAAATTAAGAGAAGAGTATTATGAAAAAAATGATAAGATTAAAAATTTAAAAAGCAAGAATTATGATTTAAAAGAAGAAATAGAAGAGTTACAAAAGAAATTAAAGAGAAAAGAAAATCAATTAGAAGAAGTAGAAGAAGAAAATGAAGAATTACTTACCCTCCTGGAGGAGGTAGATTAATTGACTAGTTTAAATGCATTAGACCTAATATTAGTATTATTATTTTTGTTATTTATAATTAATGGATATAAAGATGGGTTTATTGAACAAATCAGTGTTATTTTAGGGATAATTATTTCATTTTATTTTGCAATTAGATTTTATCCTGAAGTAGAGGTTTTATTAGTTCCTTATTTTGATATACCTGAACGTTTATTAGAATTTATTTCCTTTTCTTTGATATTTATCATATTGAATGTATTAATTCATCTTTTAGCTGAAGGTTTGAAAAATATACTTGATTTATTATTTTTGAAATCTTTAGATCAATTAATGGGAGCATTTTTAGGTTTGGTGAAAGGTGTATTAATTTTATATTTGTTAATTTTATTTATTAATCAAATACCTTATACAAAAGTAAGAAGTTTTGTTGATAATTCTATTATAGCAAAGTATTTTTTGGATATGACTCCGAAAATACAAAATAGCCTGGAAAATTTTTTTAGAAAGCCATGATTATCATGGCTTTTTTTTAAGAGATAAGAAATTATAAGAAGGTGATTATATGTATGAATTTAGTAATAAAGAACTTTCAAAGATTTTAGATGAACTTGCAAAATTATTAGAAATAAAAGGTGAAAATAAATATAAAATTAGAGCATATCAAAATATATCTCGTAAAATTACAAACATAAATCAGGATATTTCACAATTAGTCAAAGAAGATAAATTACAGGATATTAAAGGTGTTGGTAAAGGTATAGCAGGTGAAATAAATGAAATTTTTGAAAAAGGATTTTCTCCTGCTCTGGAAGAGATAAAAAATGAATTACCAGCAGGAGTTATAGAAATGGTTGAAATTCCAGGTTTGGGTCCCAAAAGAGCCAACAAATTATTTAATGAACTTGAAATTTCAGATATTTCAGATTTAAAAAAAGCACTTAAAAATGGAGAAGTTAGAGAAATAAGAGGTTTTGGTAAAAAAATAGAAGAAAAATTATTAAAAGCTCTTAATGAGTATAAAGAATATAAAGATTTAATATTATTAGATGAGGCAGAAAGAAAAGCTGAAGAAATAATTAATCAAATAAATAAAAATAAAAATGAAAAAATAATAAATGAATTAAAGTTAGCAGGAAGCCTAAGAAGAAAAACTGAATTAATAGGAGATATAGATATTTTAGTTTTAACAAATTTTCCTGATAAAGCAGGAGAATTGATAACAAATTTAGACTTTTCAGATGTAATAATTGATAAAGGTAGTAAAAAATTAAGTATTTATACCAAAGAAAAAATAAGGGTAGATTTTAGATTTGTTTCTCCTGAAAATAAATTTCCTGCATTACAATATTTTACCGGTTCTAAAGAACATAATGTTAAAATAAGACAGATTGCTAAAGATAATAATTATAAATTAAATGAATATGGATTATTTAAAATAAAAGACAATGGTGAATTTAATAGGATTAATATTGAAAGTGAAAAGGAATTATATAATCAATTAGGTCTGGACTTAATAATCCCAGAATTAAGAGAAGATTTAGGAGAAATTGAAGCTGCCTTGAAATCAGAACTTCCTGATGTTATTAATTATAATGAAATTAAAGGAGACCTTCATATTCATAGTAAATATAGTGATGGAGCTTTTTCAATGGCTGATATGACAGAAAAAGCACTTGAATTAGGATATGAATATATTGCTTTTAGTGATCATTCAAAATCTCTAAAAGTAGCTAATGGATTATCTAAAAAAGATATTAAAGAACAAAGAGAAGAAATAAATATTTTAAATAAAAAATATTCGGATATTAAAATATTGCAGGGTATAGAAGTTGATATATTAAGAGATGGTAGTTTAGATTATGAAGATGAAATTTTAAATAAATTTGATATTGTAATAGCTTCGATTCATACTGGTTTTAATCAAAATGAAGAAGAAATAACTAACAGAATAATAACTGCTATGAAAAATCCTATAGTAGATATTATTGGTCATCCTCAGGGTCGGCTTTTAGCAAAAAGAAAAGCTTATCAGGTAAATCTGGACAAAGTTATTTCTTTTGCTGGGAAAACAAATACCTGCCTTGAAATTAATGCTTCTCCCGATAGACTGGATTTAGATGCAAAATCAGCTCGAAAAGCTGCCCAAAAAGGTGTAAAAATGGTTATTAATACAGATGCTCATCATCTAAAACAATTATATAATATGAAATTAGGTGTTAGTGTTGCCAGAAGAGGATGGTTAGAAAAAGAGAGTATCTTAAATACAATGAATTATAAAGAAATAAAAAATTATTTAAATCGAACTGAAAAAAATTGAGGTGAATGATATGGATAAACATACTATAGAAGTTCTAGAATATAAAAAAATAATTAATGAACTTAAAGATTATACAGCCACAAGTCTTGGAAAAGAAATAGTAAAAAATATAAATCCAGTTAGTGATATTTCTTATGTAGAAGAAAGTTTAGAAGAAGTTACAGCTTCTAAAAAAATATTAGATGAACATGGGCGTCCCCCCTTTGGTGGAATTCGTGATCTGAGAAAAATCTTAAAGAAAACAAATAAAGATATTGTATTAACAACTGATGAAATAGGAAAAGTACAAACTACTATTAGAGGTTTTAGAAATATAAAAAATTATTTTACTAATATTATTGAAGAAAGTGATCCTGAATTAGTTAAAAATGAATATAAATTAATTACCGAAAAAGGTTTAAACATAAAAATAACTAGAAATTTAGAAGATAAAATATCAAAAACTATAAATGAATTTGGAGAAATTAAAGATAGTGCAAGTTCAAAACTAAAATCCATTAGAAAAAATATGGAAAAAGTTGAAGATGAAATAAGAAGTAATCTGGAAAAAATTATTAAGAGTCAAAAATATAGTGATATGTTACAGGACAATATTGTGACTAGGCGAGAAAATAGATATGTTGTGCCAGTCAAAAAAGAATATAGAGGTTCCTTTTCCGGTATTGTTCATGATCAGTCTTCAAGTGGGATGACAATTTTTATGGAACCTATGTCAGTTGTAAAAAAGAATAATAAATTAAGAGAATTAAAGTCAGAAGAAGAAGCTGAAATTTATTATATTTTACAGGTTCTTACTGAACAAATTAAAAAAAGAGCAGAGTTAATTAAAGAAAATATGCAAATTGCTTCTATTTTAGATGTAGCTTTTGCGAGAGCTCGCTATAGTGAAAAAATTGGAGGAGTAGCTCCTGATTTAAACAAAAATGGTGTTATTGAAATAAAACAGGGAAGACACCCTTTATTAAAAGAAGATCCGGTTCCAATTGATGTAGAAGTTGGAAAAGATTTTAATACGTTAGTAATTACAGGTCCCAATACTGGTGGTAAAACTGTAACTTTAAAAACTATTGGACTATTCACATTGATGGCTTCAGCAGGTATCCATATACCGGCTGAACGAGGAACTGTAATTTCTCTATTTAATAAGATCTATGCGGATATTGGTGATGAACAGAGTATTGAGCAGAATTTAAGTACTTTTTCTTCACATATGAACAAAATAAAAAAATATTTAAGTGAAGCCAGTGATGATTCATTAGTATTACTTGATGAATTGGGGGTAGGAACAGACCCTAGAGAAGGTGCAGCTTTAGGTATAGCTGTCTTAGAAAAACTAAAATCAAATGAAGTAACTACTGTTGCTACTACTCACTATAGTCAGTTAAAAAGTTATGCCTTTTCTACCGAAAATGTAGAAAATGCTTCAGTAGAATTTGATATAGAAACTTTAAGTCCTACTTATAGATTAATTATGGGAATCCCTGGTGGAAGTAATGCTTTTGAAATAGCTTTAAGATTAGGGATGCCTGAAGATTTAATAAATAAAGCAAAAGAGTTAAGTGATGAGGGAGATCTTGAAGTTGAGAATATTATTAGTGATCTTAATTCACACAGAAAAAAATATCGCAAATTGAAAAATGATCTTCAAATAGAAAAAGAAAAAGTGGATAAAATCAAAAATGAATATGAACAAAAATTAAAAGAGGTTAAAACGAAAAAAGAAGAAATAGTGAATGATGCTTATGAAAAAGCAGAAAGTATTATAAAAGAAGCTAAAAAAGAAAGTAAAAGAATAATAAAAGATTTAAAAGATAAACAGTATCAATCCCGGCCAGAAATTGACAGAATGGCAACTAAAGCTAATGAGAAATTAAAAGAAGTGGATGAAAAATATGAAAAAAATCTAAGAAATGATCAAAATAAAGAAATAGATGAAGATTTTGAAGAAGGAGATAGAGTTAGAGTAATGAGTTTGGGTAAAAAAGGGAATATTAAAATGTTAGATAAAGAGCAAAATGAAGCGACAGTTCAGGCAGGGGCCATGAAGATAAAAGTTGGACTTGAAAATTTAACAAAAGTAAAGGAAAATAAAGACAAAAATAAAGACACTGTCAAAAAATATAAAGTTAAAAAATCCGAAAATGTATCTCAAAAATTAGATCTTAGAGGAAAAAGATATGTAGATGCTCAACAAAAAGTGGATAAATACCTTGATGATGCATTTTTAGCTGGTTATAAAAGTATTGAAATTATTCATGGAAAAGGGACTGGAGCTTTAAGAAAAGCAGTTCATGAAAAGTTAGAAAACCACCCCCATGTTGCTTCCTTTAGATTAGGAAAACAAAAAGAGGGTGGTAGTGGTGCAACTATTGTTACTCTAGGAAACTAAGATTATTAATCTCCATTTCCCCATATACCACGTATATAGTCTAAAACATTATTTTCTGATTCATTATGTAAAGGACAAACCTGGGTAGGTTTTTTCTCATAAAGAACCTGCCCTTTACTATTTGTTAAAGGAACTCCAGTTTCCGGATCTATTTTTTGTACTGGTTCTCCCTTATCAACTAGATAAGTTCCTTCAATTTTTTCAAATTCACTATTTTCAGTATTAGTTTTATCTTTAACTAACTCTTCAAATTTTATTTGGGTGGCACCTATTCTAATACCACTTTCTTTAATGTATTTATATTCAGCAATATTTTCATTAGGACAATTATTTGTAGCTAATTTACCACTTTTTGTATCTATTCTAACTGTTTCTACTGGTCCGTGAAGATCATCAGTTTTAGAAGGAATGTTTTCCTTTCTAAAAATTTCTTCCTCTACATTTGGAGTATATTGATTTGCTAGCAAACCTGTTATTGGATCAATATTGCGATGATAAATTTCTTCTGGTTCATTAAAATCTTTTACAGGTTTATTTTTCATCACTTTTTCCATATATTCTCTCCAAAGCATTACTGCTTCTGAACTGGATACAGTTCTTGGTCCATTTCCTTCAGGATAAATGTAGTTTCCATTTGAATCTTTTTGATCATAAACCATTTTTTTAGGAGAATCTTCACCTATCCAGACTGTAGTTACTAATTCAGGAGTGTATCCCACAAACCAGGCATCAGTATAATTATTTGTTGTTCCAGTTTTACCTGCAATAGGTCTTCCGAAATTTGCTCTCCAACCGGTACCATTTTTGACTACAGATTGTAACATGTCTGTCATGATATAACTTGTTTCTTCAGATAAGACTACTTTCTTTTGAGGTTTCTTTTCATATATTATTTGATTATTTTTATTTAATACTTCCTTTATTGCATAGGGTTCTACTTTGATACCACGATTTGCAAGGATCCCATAAGCATTTGAAATTTCTAAAGGTTTTACTCCATTAGTTAATCCTCCTAAAGCTAAAGAAAGATGAGTTTCTAAATTGTCAGAAGGAGTAAAAGTAGAAATGCCCATATTTTCTGCAGTTTTAATTGTTTCATTTACTCCAACTTCTCTTAATAATTTTACTGAAGCAACATTTATAGAGTGAGTTAAAGCTGTTCTCAAATTGACATAGCCTCTATATTGATCCTGAAAGTTTTTAGGCCATATTTTTTTATCTTCCCCTTTTTCTTCTGCAGCTATCATTGGCATGTCATTGATAAGAGAAGAAGTGGAATAATTATTTTTAATAGCAGTTGTATATACAAATGGTTTAAAAGCTGATCCAGGTTGTCTTATTGCTTGAGTAGCTCTATTGAACTGATCATTTTTTCCTCTTCCGCCTATCATAGCTTCAATTGCTCCAGTTTTAGGATTTAATGACAAAATAGAAAGCTGAGGTTGGAGTTGTTCATTATTATTTCTTTTTACTGTTGGAATATAGTTACCCAGGGCATTTTTTACACTATCTTCAGCTTTTTTTTGCATATTAGTGTTTAAAGTAGTATAAACTTTAAGACCGCCACTATATACCATTTGAGCTCCAAATTTATCTATTAATTCATCTCTAACATATCGAATGAAGTAAGGAGCAAAGTCTTCCTGTTTAGGATCTTCAGGTTTTAAATTAAGATCAGCTGTTTTAGCCTGTTTAAGCTCATTATTATTAATATAACCTAATTCATTCATTCTATTTAATACTATATTTCTTCTTTCTTTTGCAGCTTCTGGATTTCTTAAAGGTGAATAATAATTAGGAGCTTTTGGTAATCCTGCTAATAAAGCAGATTGACTTAAAGTAAGTTCTGAAATATCTTTTCCAAAATATTGATGTGCTGCTATTTGAACACCATAAGCACTATGGCCCATAAAAATTTCATTTAAATACATTTCAAGAATTTCGGGTTTTGTGTAAAGTCTTTCAAATTGTAAAGCTAAATATATTTCTTGAATTTTTCTGTAATAAGTTCTTTCCTGTTGGGTAAATAAAGCATTTTCAGCTAACTGCATAGTAATTGTACTGAATCCCTGTACAATTTGTCCGGCTTTAATATTTGTAATTAAAGCTCTTGGGATTCCCCAAAAATCAATACCATGATGTTGATAAAAACTACTATCTTCAATTGAGACAATAGCATTTTTTAAATCATTAGGAATTTTTTCGATAGGAACATATACTCTGTTCTCTTTGTATAATCTTGTTAAAAGCTCACCATTTGCACTATATATTTGAGTAGATTCAGTTGAACCTTTATAATCTGTGATTTCTGGTGTGCTTTGAATGATCCAGCTTAAAGCACCAATAGTAATTCCAGAAATTAGGGCTAATAATAATATTATAAATGCTAATATATATTGCTTTTTTGTAAAATTCATTTAAAAATCACCTTCCGTCAAATATTATATCATAAATTATAATGTTATTATACCCCCTTGTATGGATAAAATCAATCTGTTATAATTAATTACAACTTTAGAAATAACTATAGGAGGTGAAAAGCCTGAGATTTTCAGGTGAATATAAATGAATATTAATGAACAGATGAAAATATTAACTCGTGGAGTTAGTGATTTGATTTCAGAAGAAGAATTGAAGGAAAAATTAAAAAAAGCAGAAGAAAATAATGAACCACTTAAAGTAAAATTAGGTTTAGATCCTACAGCTCCAGATATCCACTTAGGACATACGGTAGTACTTCGTAAACTAAAACAATTTCAAGATTTAGGTCATGAAGTTTATCTTATTATTGGTGATTTTACAGGAAAAATTGGTGATCCAACAGGTAAATCAAAAACTAGAAAACAACTTACTGATGCAGAGATTAAAGAAAATGCCCAAACATATCAGGAGCAATTTTCCAAAATACTTGATGAGGAAAAAACCAATCTTGTTTTTAACGGAGAATGGTTAAGCAAATTAGATTTGGAAGATATTATTGATTTATCATCAAAATATACAGTTGCTCGTATGTTAGAAAGAGAAGATTTTTCCAATCGTTATGATAATAACCAGCCAATTAGTATTCACGAATTTTTCTATCCATTAATGCAGGGATATGATTCAGTAGCAATTGAAGCAGATATTGAATTAGGTGGTACTGACCAGAGATTTAATTTATTAGTTGGTCGCAAATTACAAAAAGAATATGGCCAAAAACCACAGGTAATAATGATGATGCCTTTATTAGAAGGACTTGATGGAGTAAATAAAATGAGTAAGAGTCTGGATAATTACATAGGTATTTATGACAGCCCAACTGAAATGTATGGTAAAGTAATGTCAGTTCCAGATGATCTAATAGTTCGATATTTTAAATTGCTTACAGAAATATCATTATCTGAAATAGAGGAAATTAAAGAAAAACTTAATAATGATGAAGTTAACCCTATGAAATTAAAGAAAAGATTGGCCAAAGAAATTGTAAGTGAATATCATAGTACTGAAGACGCTAAAACTGCAGCTCAGGAATTTGAAAAAGTATTTTCTGAGGGTGAGTTACCTGATGATATACCAGTAGTAGAAATTGAAAAAGATAAATTAGAGGATGGTAAATACTGGATTGTTAAGTTAGTAGCAGCAACAGGCCATGTTGATAGTAATAGTCAGGCCCGAAGAATGATAAAACAGGGTGCAGTTTATATAGATGGAGATAGATATGATAAGATAAATCTTGATTTAGAAATTAAAGATGATATGATTGTAAAAATTGGTAAAAGAAGATATGCGAAAATTAAGTTGGTGGAATAAACACTTCTTAATATGAGAGGGGATAATATGCAAGAAATGACAGGAAATGAATTAAGAAAAGCATTTTTAAATTTTTTCAAGAAAAAGAAGCATAAAATAATGGATAGTGCTCCTTTAGTACCTCAAAATGATCCAAGTTTGCTTTTTATAAATGCAGGTATGGCTCCATTAAAGCCATTTTTTTCAGGAGAAAAAACACCTCCTAAAAATAGAGTTGCCACCTGTCAAAAATGTATAAGAACAAATGATATAGAGAATGTTGGTAAAACTAAAAGACATCAAACATTTTTTGAAATGTTAGGTAATTTTTCTTTTGGTGACTATTTTAAAGAAGAAGCTATCAGATGGAGCTGGGAATTTGTCACAGAAGTATTAGAACTGGATGAGGATCGTTTGTTGATTACTATTTATGAAGAAGATGATGAAGCTTTTGATATATGGAATAATGAAATAGGAATTCCTAAAGAAAAAATAATAAGAATGGGAAAAAAAGAAAATTTTTGGCAAATAGGAACCGGTCCCTGTGGGCCTTGTTCAGAAATACATTATGATCGCGGAGAAGAATATGGTAGTGGTACTGGAAAAATTGAAGAAGAGGAACAAAGGTTTTTAGAGATTTGGAATTTAGTTTTTACCCAATATAATTATACTGAAAAGGGAGAATATAAAAATCTTCCTGAAAAAAATATAGATACAGGAATGGGTTTAGAAAGAGTTGCTTCTGTATTACAGGGAGTTGATTCTAACTTTGAAACTGATTTATTATATCCAATTATTGAATGGTTAGAAAATGATACTGATATTTCTTATAAAAAATCAGATGAAATCAAGACATCATATAGAGTTATAGCAGATCATATAAGGTCTGTTACAATGGCTATAGCAGATGGAGCTATTCCTTCCAATGAAGGAAGAGGGTATGTGCTAAGACGCTTAATAAGAAGAGCAGTGCGTTTTGGTGGTAAATTAAATTATGATAAGCCGTTTTTATATAAAATTGTACCTGTAGTGAATGAAATAATGGGTGATTTTTATGGAAATTTGGAAGAAAAAGTAGGGCATATTCAGAAAATAATTAAAGCTGAAGAAGAAAGGTTCCTTAAAACTCTTGATCAGGGTTTAGATATTTTAAATGAAATGATAGCTGAAATGAAAGAAAATGGCCAAAAAGTACTTTCAGGTAAAAATGCATTTAAACTCTATGATACTTATGGATTTCCTTTAGATTTAACCCAGGATGAACTTATTGAATATGATTTTGAAGTTGATGAAAAAGGTTTTAAAAAAGAAATGAAAAAGCAAAAAGAAAGAGCAAGGGAAGCAAGGAAAGATACTGTTTTTGCTGAAGAAAAATTAAAGGTTTATAATGAAATAAAAGAAGAAAATGAAAAAAATGAATTTACTGGTTATAGAAATTTAAAAAATGAAGCAAAAATAATTGGTATAGTAAAAGAAGGGGAAAGAGTAAATAGTTTAGAAAAAAATGAAGAGGGAGAAATTATTTTAGATAGAACTCCTTTTTATACCGAAAGTGGAGGTCAGGTTGGAGATAATGGTGTAATAATCAGTTCTGATAATAAGGCAGAAGTTTATGATGCCCAGGAAAAAGCTGAATTATTTTCTCACTATGTAAAAGTTGAAAAAGGTATTTTAAAAGAAGGTCAAAAGGTATTTGCTGAAGTATATAGTGATAAAAGAAAAGCAACTGCCAGAAATCACTCTGCTACTCATTTATTACATCGTGCTCTAAAAGAAGTTTTAGGCGAACATGTAAATCAATCTGGTTCACTGGTTACAGAAGATAAATTGAGATTTGATTTTAATCATTTTTCCGCGCTTTCAAAAGAAGAAATAAATTTAATTGAAAAAAAGGTAAATAAAAAAATAATGGAAAATCTTGCAGTAAAAACACTTGAAACTACAATTGATAAAGCTAAAGATATGGGAGCAGTCGCTTTATTTAATGAAAAATATGGTAAACAGGTTCGAGTAGTAAAAATGGGAGAATATACTGTTGAATTATGTGGTGGAACCCATGTGAATTTCACAGGAGAAATAGGGTTATTTAAAATTGTTACAGAAAGTGGTATAGCAGCTGGAATTAGAAGAATAGAAGCTGTTACAGGTATGAATACTTATAATTATATTTTAAAAAGAGATGAAATTCTTCAAAATTCTGCAGATAGACTTAAAAGTAATCCAGAAGAAGTGCCAGAAAAAATTGATAACCTATTTTCTGAACAAAAAAGATTACAAAGAGAAATAAAATCACTAAAAGATAAATTAGCCGATTTTAAATCCGAGGATTTAACAGATAAACTAGAATATCTAAAAGATGACTTACCAGTAATAATTGAAGAGCTAGAAGATCTGGATACTGATGGGTTACGTAATTTAGCAGATGAATTACAAAATGAACTTAATTCATTAGTTGTTTTATTGGCATCACGCTTTGATAATAAGGTAGTGTTTGTGTGTTCAATTAGTGATGATTTAGTTGAAAAAGGTTATCATGCAGGAAAATTAATTTCACAAGTCGCCCAAATTACTGGTGGTGGCGGTGGTGGTCGTCCTGATATGGCCCAGGCTGGAGGTAGTAAAACTAAAAAACTTCCTGAAGCTCTGAAAGAAGCAAAAAATATTCTAAAAGAAATGAATTAAAAACAGGATTTTGGTCATTGATAAAGAATTTTAATAATAAGCTGTTTAAAATCAGGGATAATAAAAAGGAAGTGATTTTATGTCTAATGATAATGATAAAACTATGAAATTTAAAAGAGATATGGAAGATTTAAATGAAGCTGAGTATATTATTGAAAGAGTATACCTGGCTTTAAAAGAAAAGGGATATAACCCAGTAAATCAGATAGTAGGTTATCTTTTATCTGGAGATCCAGCATATATTACCAGTTATAAAGAAGCTAGAACTATGATTAGATCTATAGATAGAGATGAGATAATTGAAGAATTATTAACAAAATATATAGATAACTTTGAAAAAAATTATTAAAGGCAGGCGAATACCTGCCTCCTTTTTCTGATACAATTTTGATATTAATTAAAGAGGTGAATTATTTGCGTAAATTAGGTTTGGATTTTGGAGATAAAAGAATTGGAGTAGCTGTGAGTGACGCATTAGGGATTACTGCCCAGGGAAAAGGATATATTTCTAGAACTGATTTGAAAAAAGATTTGGAAATAATAAAAGATTATATAAAAAAATATTCTATAGATGAAATAGTTGTTGGAATGCCAAAAAATATGGATGGTAGTCATGGACCACGTGCTAAAAAAACACAGGAATTTGTAAATTTTTTAAAAAACAATTTAGAAATACCAATAAAAACCTGGGATGAAAGACTTTCTTCTAAAGAAGCAGAAAGAGTTCTAATTAAAGCAGATATGAGTAGAAAAAAAAGAAAAGAAGTTATAGATAAAATGGCAGCATCATTAATTTTGGATAGTTATTTAAAAGCAAATAATAGGAGGAAAAACGATGAGTAAAAAAAACGAAGGAAATTTTTGGATTGATGAAGAAAATGAAGAGTTAGTTTTGGAAGATGAAAGTGGTGAAGAGAGATTTTATATTGATGAGGAATTTAATTATGAAGGTACTACCTATTTAATTTTAATTCCTGCAGAAGAAGGAGAGGAAGAAGAGGAAGCACTTTTACTCAAATTAATTAAACAAGATGGAGAAGAAATGCTTTCTTTAATTGAAGATGATGAAGAATTTGAAAAAGTAAAAAATTATTATATGCAAAGATAGATTAAAATCAGAAAATTATTTTCAATATTTCCTTCCCAAAGTATTAATTGGGGAGGTTTTTATTATATTGCATGAAAGTATACCTTCTGATATAATTGAGAAAACAAGGAATTATTTTATGAAGGAGCTGTATTATGAAAAAATCAGCTATTATACTTTTTATATTAATAATATTAATTACTTTCTCTGTTCGTTTTATTACTTTTTTGCAGCCTGTAGAAAGGAACACTGATGATGTTTATTCTGTGAATATTGATTATGGAAGTACAAGTAAAAAAGTAGCTAATGTATTAGAAGATAATAATATTATTAGGTCATCTTTTGCTTTTAATGTGGTAATAAATATCTTAGGTTATGATAATCAACTAAGAGCTGGATATTATGAAATTAGTCCTGAAAATAATATTTTTGAAGTTATAGATATAATTAGAAAAGGTAGAGTGGCAACATTTAAAGTTAGTATTCCTGAAGGTAGTACTTTAAAAGAAATCATTTCTCGTTTTGAAGAAAAAACTTTATATAGTAAAGAAGATTATTTAAATATAGCTCAAAATATAGATTTCAATAAAGAATATTTATCTAATAATTCTGATGCTATAAAATATAAGTTAGAAGGTTTTTTATATCCGGATACATATAAGATTCAGAAAAATTATAAACCTACTCAAATATATAAATTAATGGTAAATGAATTTGAAAACAGATGGTTTTTAAGATTAAAAAATAAAACAGCTAATAGTAATTACTCTATTTTAGAATTAGTGACCATAGCTTCTATAGTTGAAAAAGAAGCTAAATTAAAAGAAGAAAAACCTATTATTGCCGGGATTATTTATAATAGATTAGAGAAAAATATGAAATTACAAATAGATGCTACGATTCAGTACGCATTACCTAAGCGAAAAGAAAGGTTATTATATAGTGATTTAAAAATTGAATCAAAATATAATACTTATTTGTATCAAGGTCTTCCACCAGGTCCTATTTCTAATCCTGGAGATGCTTCATTAAATGCAGTTTTGAATCCCCAAAAAACAGAATATCTATTTTACTTTGCTCGGGAAGATGGAAGTCATGAATTTTCTAAAACATATCAGGAACATCTTGAAAAACAAAATGAACTAAATTAAAGATTTTAAGGAGGAAGATTTAATGAATAAACCAGAATTGTTAGCACCTGCCGGAAATTTAGAAAAATTAAAAATTGCAATAGATTATGGAGCTGATGCTGTTTATTGTGGTGGACATAACTATGGTTTGAGATCTGGTGCAGATAATTTTACATTAGAAGAACTTAAAGAAGCTAAAAATTATGCTCATAAAAATAATAGCAATATTTATATAACTGTAAATATGATGCCCCATAATAGGGAATTAAATAATTTACCAGAATATTTACATGAATTAGATGAATTAGGGGTGGATTCGTTAATTGTATCTGACCCTGGTGTTATTCAAATAATAAAAGATGAAAACATAAATACTCCTATTCATTTGAGTACTCAGGCTAATACTGTTAATTGGGCAAGCGCTAATTTTTGGTATAATCAGGGAATAGAAAGAGTGATTCTTGCTCGTGAATTAAGTAAAGAAGAAATAAAGGAATTCGCTCATAATAGTAATATTGAAAGAGAGATGTTTATTCATGGTTCTATGTGTATTTCCTATTCTGGTAGATGTTTATTGAGTAATTATATGGTAGGAAGAGATGCAAATAGAGGGGAATGTGCTCATTCCTGTAGATGGAAATATCATTTAGTTGAAGAAAAAAGACCAGGTGAGTATTATCCTATTTATGAAGATGAAAATGGTGCTTATATTATGAATTCAAAAGATCTATGTTTGCTTGAATATATACCAGAAATTATGGATTTAAATTTAACTTCATTAAAAATAGAAGGTAGAATGAAAAGTATTCATTATGTAGCAACAGTTGTTGGAGTTTATAGAAGAGCTATAGATAATTTCTTTGCTGACCCCAAAAATTATAAAATGAAAGATGAGTGGTTAAAAGAGCTAAAAAAGGTAAGTAATCGAGGATATACCACTGGATTTTTCCATTCAAAACCTGATGGAAAAGACCATAATTATGAAAGTTCTGCTTATAGAAGAAAATATGATTTTATGGGAGTAGTGAAAGATTATGATCGCAAAAATAAATTAGCGGTTGTAGAAGTTAGGAATAAGTTTTTTGAGGGAGATATTATAGAATTTTTTGGTCCAGATAGAAAAGCATTTAATGAAAAAGTAAATTATATAATAAATAGTGAAGGTGAAAAAGTAGAAAATGCTCCTCATCCTAAAGAATTAATAAAGATACCAGTTGATAAAAAAGTTGAAAAAGGCTATATTGTTCGTAGAAAAAAAGAAGGTGAAAAAATTGAGTAAAAATAAAAATCAGTCTGAAGAAAAAGATACTCATCAAATAATAATCAAAATTCCTCAAGAAGAAATAGTATATGTAGATATGATATTTAAAGCTTATGGTGGTTTAGCTATGTTAACAATGAGTCATGAAGAAGAGGGAGTAATATTTTTAGATGTTACTGAAGGTACCCATGATATTGTTATGGAAATTGTAGAAGGATTAAGAGAAGAATTTCCTGTAGAAATAATTAAAGATTAAATAATAACATTAGAATTAAATAGTAATATAGTCTCAATTTGACATTAATTCATTATTTGGTTATTATATATTTAAACAATTGACCTCGGCAGATAAAGGAGGTATATTATGAGATTTAAAAAAGTTAAAGTTACTTTAACTTTGATAATGTTATTATTTATGTTTTTACTTATAAATAATGAAACAAAAGCAGAGGGATATAATTTAGAGTTAGGTTCTAGAATTTTAGAATATGGCTCTGAAGGGGCAGATGTTGCTTTATTACAAAAAATATTAAAAGACCTTAAATATTATAATGGTGATATAGATGGTATTTATGGAAAAGGTACTTTTTTGGCAGTGAAAAACTTTCAGCAGACCAATGGTTTAAGTGTTGATGGTATAGTTGGGCCAAAAACAATAAAGCATTTTAAAGAAAATTCACTATCTAATAGTATGCATGTAGATAGAGAAGAAGCTATTATTTTGGCCAGAGTAATAAATGGAGAAGCCCGGGGAGAAACTTTTGAAGGAAAAGTAGCTGTTGGTGCTGTGATTTTAAATAGAGTAGAAAATGATGAATTTCCAGATACAATAAGAGAAGTTATTTTACAACAGGGTCAATTTAGTTCTCTTTTGGATGGGCAGGCAAATTCTTATCCAGTAGAAAGTTCAATAGCAGCTGCTAAGGCGGCTTTAATTGGGTATGATCCAAGTATGGATTCTTTATATTTTTATAATCCAGAAGTTGCAACTAATTTAGATTGGATACGTAAAAGACCGGTAACTTTAATAATAGGTAATCATGTTTTTGCAAAATAAAAAATTAATAAAAAATGTCTAACTCACTATCGGTTTGAAATGATAGTGGGTTTTATTTTTTAAAAATAGATTAAAGTAGTAGACTTTATTTGTAGAATAAAGAAAATTATATTATAATATAAGTCAAAGAGGTGTTTAATAGTGAGTGATTTATATGAAAAGTTCAGAAACATATTGAGTTCAAATAATTATAAATTAACTTCTCAAAGAGAAGATATATTAAAAGTTTTAATTGAAAATCAAAATCAGCATTTTAGAGCAGATACATTATTGAAAAAAGTAAAGGAAAAAAATCCTGATATTGGTTTGGCCACTATTTATCGAAATCTTGAATTGTTTTGTGAATTAGATATTACTAATGAATTAGATTTTGATAGTTCGTATAAATATTATGAATTAAATTTGGATGAAAACCATCATCATCATTTAGTATGTGTTAATTGTGACAAAATTATAGAGTTTAATGATGAGGTTTTAGAAAAATTCGAAAAAAAAGTCGAGGAAAAATATGATTTTGAAATAGTTAATCATCAAATAAAATTTTATGGGATTTGTAAAGATTGTTCCAAAAAGGAAAAATAATATTTATTATAATTTTTTGAAAAGGGGATAATAATATGGTAGAACCACAACAAAAACAATGTTTAAAAGATATGTCAGTTTTTTCAAAACTTAATGGAGAAGAGTTAGAGTTAATATGTCGAGGAAGTTATGATAAAACTTATCAAAAAGGTGAAATTATTTTTTTTGAAAATGATAGTTTTAAAAAACTATATTTATTGGTTTCTGGAAGAGTAAAATTATCAATGCTTTCTCCAGATGGAAAAGAGAAAGTTATTACTATTTTACAATCTGGTGATATTCTTGGTGAAATTTCTTTATTTGATGAAGATCCTCATCCTTTAACAGCAGAAGTTATGGAAGAAGCAAAATTAATGATTTTACCTTGGAATGATCTTGAAAAAATAATTATTGAGAGACCCAGATTAGCTTTAAAAATAATTGAAGCAATGTCTAAGAAAACCAGGCTTTTAACCAGTCAGATTAGGGATTTAGTATTTCAGGATGCTGCTGGCAGATTGGCCAGTTTATTAGTTCGTTTTGGAGAAGATTTTGGAATAGATATTGAAGATGGAAGAAAAATTGATATTGTTCTTACCCATCAAGAAATTGCAAATTTATTAGGAACTTCTAGAGTTACAGTAACAAAAATGATTAATAAGTTTATTGATGAAGGATTATTAAAAATAGAAAAAAGGAAGATGATTCTTCTGGATGAAGAAAAATTGGGAGAACGTTTACATACTATAATTTAAATAGCTGTTTAATTAACTAAGGAAAAATAAATAATGACTAAAAAATACTACCATGAAATATTTTATGGTAGTATTTTTTTATTTAAAATAGAAAAATATAGAAAAAAAGAAGGAAAATGTAAATCAATCGCGAAATAGAATAAATAAGAAAATAATGGAAAAAATGACCAAGGAGGTGAATAAATGAATAACTTATTAGAAAATAAATTAATTGAAGAAAGTTATCTAAGTCAAAGTGAATTGGATGAAATTAAAGAACTAATGGATTTGAAAGATTATAATGAACTAACTTTTGAAGAAATATTGGTTAAAGAAAATTATTTAAAAGAAAATGAATTAATAGAAATTTTACATCTTATATATCATATTCCAATAATAAATTTAGAAGATTTTAAAATAAATTATAAATTATTAAAAATATTTAGCGAAGAGTTCTTAAGAAAAAACATAATAATTCCTCTTCGTATTGATGATAATAATATAGAAATAGCTATGACAGATCCAACAGAAATAGTATTAATAGATGATATTGAAAAAATGACTGGTTTGAAAGTAAAATTATTTTTGTCTACTTCAAAAAAAATATTAAAAGTAATTAATCAACTTTATGATAAAAACTATGATTATAAAGAAAAAATATTTTCAGAAATTAATGAAAATACGAAATTAATTCGAGAAACTGATGAAATGAATGAAATGGTCCAGAAAGCTCCAATAGTAAAATTGGCAAATATGATATTGAGAGAAGCAGTTATTAATAAGGCAAGTGATATACATATTGAACCCGAGGAAAATAAAGTGAGAATAAGATTTAGAATAGATGGTATTTTAACTACAAAAATGGTTTTGCCCTATCAAAGTATCAATTCTTTAATTTCTAGAATTAAGATTATTTCAGATCTTGATATTACTGAAAATAGATTGCCTCAGGATGGCAGAATTGAAAAAGAAATAGATGGGGAAAAAATTGATATGCGGGTTTCAACAATCCCTACTATTTATGGTGAAAAGGCAGTAATTAGACTATTAAAAAAAGAAAATTCATTAATTAATATTAACAAAATAGGTTTTAGTAAAAACAATTTAAATAAATTTAATAAATTAATTAAAAAACAAAAAGGCGTAATATTATTGACCGGTCCTACTGGTAGTGGGAAATCTACTACTTTATTTTCCGCTTTAAATAAATTAAAAGATGATAGTAAAAATATAATTACAATTGAAGATCCAGTTGAATATAGAATTCCAGGTATAAATCAAATTCAATTAAATAAAAAAATAAATTTTGATTTTCCTAATGCATTAAAATCAATATTAAGACAGGATCCAGATATAATTATGGTTGGAGAAATTAGAGATAAAAACACAGCTTCTATTGCTATTAGAGCTGCTCTCACAGGTCATTTAGTATTAACAACACTTCACACAAATGATGCAGTTAGTTCAATTATTAGATTAATAGATATGGGAATCCCTTCATATCTTGTAGCAGCAGCAGTTAAGGGAGTTGTGGCACAGAGACTGGTAAGAAGAATTTGTGATAATTGCAAACAAAAATATTTATTATCTGAAAAAGATAAAAGAATGTATAGTTATTTAAATGAAATTAAAAAAATATATAAAGGTAAAAAGTGTGAGAAATGTCATAAAACAGGATATAGTGGTAGAATTGCTATCCATGAAATATTAGTAATTGACAATCAAATCCAAAAAATGATTGGAAATAATATTAATGAAAGAAAAATACGCGAATATTTGGAAAGTGAAAATATGAAATTTTTAATTGAAGATGGTTTTGAAAAGGTTAAGAAAGGTATTACAACTATAGAGGAAATTATTAGAGTTTTAGAATTAAAATAAAAAAAAGAGGGGGATAATTGATTATGGCTCCATATTTTAAATATACTGCTAAAAATAGTAAAGGTGATGAAATTAAAAAAATAGTTAAATCAGATAATCCTATAGCTATTGCTAAAAAAGCAAAAAACAAAGGTTATCATATAATTGAAATAAAAAAAACAAAAGGTATGACAATTAATAAAAAAAAGAAAAATTATTTATTAATAAAACAAAAAAAGGTTGATAAAGCTGATTTGTTTCTTTTTACAGAACAATTTGCTGTTATGACCGGTAGTGGACTTTCGATTGTAGAATCACTATTAATTTTAGAAGATCAAATAAAAAATAAAATGTTTAAAAAAAGCATTAAAAAAATTGTAGAAAATATTGAAAAAGGAAGTTCATTGTCAGAAGCTATTAAAGTGGAGAAAAATGTTTTCCCGTATTTTTATCAACAAATGGTAAAAATAGGAGAAATGGCCGGTGTGCTACCTAAAATTTTGAAAGATTTAAGTTTATATTATAAATGGCAAATAGAAATCAGAAAAAAAGTTCTAAGTTCATTATATTATCCCATGTTATTATTAGCAGCAACATTTTTAACAATTATTCTTCTATTAACATATGTAATTCCTTCATTTGAAGAAATTTTTCAATCTTTTAACACAAGATTGCCCTATCCAACTAGAGTCATTTTATTTATAAGTAAAAATTTAAATAATTATTTTTTATACATTATTTTATTTATATTTTTATTAGTAGTTTTAATTAAAATATATTTTAGAACTGAGAAGGGTTCTTACACAAAAGATAAATTAATTTTAAAACTACCATTTATAGCAAAATTAAAAAAATATATTTTACTATGGAGATTTTCCAATATGTTAAATCTGCTTATTAAAAATGGTATTTCTCTATTAGATTCATTAATTATTATAGAAAAAATAACCAAAAATAAAATAATGAAAGGAATGATACATAAAATACAGATAAATATACGAGAAGGACAGGATTTATCAACTGCTCTCTCTGAATCAGGTTTTTTTCCGAAAATAATGATAAAAATGATTAACACCGGTGAGAAAACAGGAAAATTAGAAAAAATGTTAAAAGAATTAGCAAAATTCTTTCATAAAAAATTAAATGAAAAAGTTAAAAAAACAGTTACTATTTTAGAACCTATTTTAGTGATTTTTATGGCAGCAATAATTGCTTTTATTGCTATTTCAGTATTGCTTCCCATGTTTAATATGTATTCTTTAATTTAGAACAGGAGGTAATTTGATGAATAATTTACAAAAAGAAAGAGGATTTACTTTAATTGAATTAATAGTAGTTATTGCTGTAATAGGAATATTAGCCAGTATTGCTGTTCCTAGATATACTAATGTAAAAGATAAAGCTGATTTAACTGTTATAAAAATGGATTTAAAAAACATTCAGACTCTTGTTGAAATTTATGCTCTGGAAAACGAAAATCAATATCCTTCACAAACAGAATTTGAAAACCTGGATTTTGTAAAACAAAATTATATTTACTTAACAAATGTTGATGAATATTTAGTATATTATGAGAAAACTATAAATAATAATTTTTATTATATAAAAAATGGTGATAATAATATAAAAAATTCAGAAACAATCCCTGAAATTTAAAATTTATAAATAAAGGAGAATAAATATGGTATTTAACTATGAAAATGGTTATACCCTAATTGAAGTTATAATAGTAACTGTGATTATTTCAATGGTAGCAACTTTTTTTAGCCTGAAAATTTCAGATGTTTATGATCTAACATTGGAAGCAACTATTGATAATATTGTTTATGATTTGAGATGGGCCAGAATCCAGGCAATTTTAAATAATGAAAATTATTATCTCAGGGTTTATCGTAAAGATGATATTTATAAAAAAGACGATGATTATAGAAGTGATTATATTATTTATGTCAAAGATGAAAATGAAAATATTATAGTTAAAAAAGAAGGTGTATTTTCTTCAAAATATATATTATATAAAAATCTTACACCTGTGAAAATTGAAGATGATTATTATGATAAAATTACTTTCACTTCATTTGGTACTGCAAACCTGGGAACAATTGGTTTAAAATCTGGTAATGGAAAATTAATAAAAATAACAGTAAATCATTTTGGGAGGATTAGAATAGAATATGACTAATAGAGGTTTTACATTAATAGAAATTTTGATCTCATTACTGATTATAGCTGCATTAATTTTGGCTGTGAACAAAGTAGTTTATACAGTTAAAAAAATAAATATTAGAGCTGAAAATAATTATCAGGCCAGTGTTTATGCTCAAAATATAATTGAATATTTAAAAAGTGAAAAAACAAATTTAAATGAAGGTGATTTCAAACTTGAAGAAATTATTAATGATAATATAAAAGACTTTTTGCAAAAAAATACAGAAAATAGAAAGTTTGAAAATTCTTTAATAAAAATAAATAAAATTTATGAAGACCTTGAGTTAGGTATTAAATTATTTGAAGTAAAAATGATAATAGCCTGGAAAGGGGTTGATGATGTTCAAAATTATAAAATTGGCACCTATATTTATCAAAAGTAAAATTAAAAAAATATATTTTAAAAAAGAAGGTTTTACCTTATTAGAAGTAATTTTGGTAATAATTATTATTGAATTATTAATGTTTAGTAGTATGACCTTTATTAGTTCATTTATAAATTTTTATTCCGATCAGGATTCAAATATATTTAGTACTACAGAAGAAAAAATTGGTGTTTTAATATTAAGTAATGATTTATTTTCAGCAAAAAATATGGTTGTAAAAGATAATGAAATATTATTTGACAGTTATTATAAAGGAAAGGAAAAAAGTTTGATTTATAGAGTTTATGACTCATCTTATGGTACTGCTTTAGGTAAAATTACTAAAGAAAATATAGAAGCTGTTATAAATAATGTAAAAACAATAAATTTTACTAAAGAGGAAGATCTTCTTTTAGTTGATTTAGAATTTATTGATCCCAATCAAAATATAAGACATGTTAAAAGGGTTTATTATTTAAGAATTAAATAGATTCATAAGTGAGGAGATAAAATGTTCAAAGAGAATGAAGGATTTACCTTATATCTTATTTTAATATCAATTATTGCTGCTAGTATTTTTGTTTTAACTTTATATAACGGGGCTTATGTCAATGTGAAATTATCTAAAAATTTAACATATCAAAATAAGGCATTTTATGCAGCAGAAGCAGCAATAGACTATTCTAAAATAATATTGATAGATAATAATGGGATACCTTTAGAAAATAAGAGTGGTGAGTTATATGTAAATGGAGAAATATATGAAAAAAGAAATATATATGGGAATAGCAGTTTTCAATTAAAATTTTATTTATTAGAAGGAGAAACAGATTACTATAAAGTTGATATTCAGGGAAAACATAATAAAAATGTATGTAAAATTAGTGTCCAATATAATGAGCAATTTGAATTAATTAATTGTAAAAAAATTTAAGGAAGGAGTAGTAATATGTTATTTAAAAAAGGGAATTTAATTTATGGTTTAGATATTGGTAATTATTCCATTAAATTAGTTACTATTTTATCTAAGAATAAAAATTTAGAATTACTAAAAGCAAAATATTACCAATTAGAAGAAAGTGTTTTTAATGAAGGAATATTGGAAAAAAAAGATATACTGAGAAAAAAAATAGACAGATATTTTGAAGAAGAAAATAATATAAGAGGTAAATTAAGTTGTTCAGTAGCTAATGAATTTGTGGTGATAAAAAATATTAATTTACCTTATATGGAAAGAAATGCAGTTATTGAAACCTTGAAATGGGAATTTGAAGATCATTTGCCTTTTTCCAGTCAGGAATCAGTTATTGATTATATGATAAGAGATAAAAACAAAGATGAAATGGAAATAACGGCAGTATTAGCTCCTTTGAAAATAATAGAAAGCTATGAACAATCTCTCGATTTATATAATTTAAGAACTTTAAATATTGAAGCTGCCGCACTTTTGAGTATATTAAAATTCAAAAATATAAAAACCACAAATTTGATTATTGATATAGGTTTTTTTAATACAAAGCTTATAGTAGGTAATAGCAAAAATATTTTTTTTACTAGAAATTTAAAATTTGGTGCTAATGAATTAAATGGTTTAGAAAATTTTAATTCAGAAATTGATAAAGAACTATATATAGAAGAATTAAAACAGGAAGTTAAAAGGGCATTTAGATTTTATAATAGAAATAATTCCAATCAAAAAATTGAAAATATTTATTTAACAGGTGGAGGAGCATATATAAAAAGAATTGGAGATAATATAAAAAATAATGATATACTATCTCCTAAAATATTAAAACCATTTGATACAATTAACATAGATGAAAATAGGATAAAAAATAATTATAATTCCAGTTTAGATTTTACAGAATATTCAATTGCTTTTGGATTATGTTTGAGTGAGGTCTATGATTATGAAAATTGATTTAAAAACTAAAAACAAAAATCTTAATTTAGAATATAAAAAAATTCTTTTATATATTTTATTTTTTAGTTTTATATTTTCTTTATTTTTTAATAGTTATTTAAAAGCAAATGAATTTTTTAATTTAAAAAAAGAATATGAAAAATTAATGGATATCTCTAATACATATAGTAATTATCAAAATAAATATAAGAAAAAACAAGAAGAAATTTTAAGCCAAAAAAATAATCAAGTAAATTGGGGAATGATTTTTTTTAATATATATTCTAAAGTACCAGAAAATATATTTATTACTAAAATCAAATACAGTAATGCTGAACTTTCTATAATTGGAACTACAAACATAAAAAATAATATTTTTATATTTAGTGAAGAATTAAAAAAATTAGATTTTTGTACTGAGGTCTTTGTAGATGATATTCAAAATGGTAGTAAAATATTATATACAATAAATATTTTATTATCCAATTAGAGAGGAGATTTATATGTTTGATAAGAAAAATAATTTACACATAAAAATCTTAGGAATTATCTTTATAGTTTTGCTTTTCTTTTATATTAATAGACAGCTAAATGTAAAAATTAATTCTTATGAAAATTTAATATTAAAAAAGCAAAACGAAATAAAAGTTGAAAATGAATATAAGCAAAAATATATTCATTTAGAAGAAAAATATGATTTTAAAATTTTCAAAAAAGATGAAATAATTGAGAATTTAAACTTAATTATAGATAAAAATAATATAAAACTAGTTAATATGAAAACAAGGGAAAAAGAAGATAAATTTTTAGTTAGTCTTAAAATATCAGTAAAATTTGATAATTTAAATTTATTTTTAGATAATATATCTCAAGAAAAAAATTTTTATAATTTAAAAACTATTATGATTCAAAAAGATATGAATTATGAAGATAATTTATTGGTTGAAATAGAGATTTTATTTAATTTATCAGTTTTTATTGATAATAATTCTAATAATTTCTTATCAAAAAAAATATATAGTAACCTAAAGAATCCTTATAAATCAAAAATTAGCAATTCTGATTATGTTTTGAATTATAATAATAAAGAAATAGAAATATCTTTACCAATGAGACTAACTGGAATAATAATAGGTAAAAAAAACAAATTGGCTATAGTTGAAATAAATAATGAAATTAAATCTATAAAAGAGGGTTTCAAAAAATTTGGAGTTGAAGTTATGGACATCAATATAGATAATATTATAGTTAAATATAAAGATTTATTTTTAAAAATTAATTTAGGAGGTAATAAAGGTGTATTACAATAAAAAAATTAATTTTATTTTTGTTATGTTAGTATTGACAATTTTATTATCAGGAACAGGCTATACTAGTGATGAAAAAATAAATCTGAACTTTAAAGCGGTAGATTTAAGAGATGCTTTGAGAACAATTGCAGAATATGCTGAAGTAAATCTAATTGCTGATGAATCTGTGCAGGGTAAAATTACAATTAATTTGAAAGATTTAAGTTTCAAAAATGCTTTAAAATTAATTTCTGAAAGTAGTGGGCTTGGTTGGGAATATAAAAATAATACTTTTTTTGTGGCAAAAGAAAGTAGAATTCATGATTTGTTTTCTGTATTTACTCTAAAAAAGATAGAAATAAAAAATAGAGATGTAAAAGAAGTAAAATTGATTTTAAAAGAAATATATCCTGAATTGCAAATTTCTGCAGATCTAAAAAATAACAATCTCTTTTTGAGAGGGGAAATAAAAAAGTTAAAAGAAATAGAAGAACTTATTTTGTTAATTGATCAAAAATTACCTGTTATTAATGAAATAAAAGATTTTGAATTTATTGAAGTAAATAATAATAATAATCTAGAAGAAATATTAAAAACCATAAAACTATTATATCCAGATGTAAATTCAATAATATTAAAAGAAAATAATAAAATTTTAATTTATGGAAATTCAGAGAAAAATAAAGAAATAAAAAATATTATAAAAAATAATTTTCAAAATAAAATTAATCAAAATAAATATAAACATTCTTTAATTATAGATAAGTTACTTTTTGAACAGCTAAAAAAAATAATAAATAAGTTTGAAAATGGAGTTGATTATTTTTATGAAAACAAAAGCGGGATTCTTTATTTAGAAGGGAAAAAGGGTGATATTGAATTTTTATTAGCTTTATTGAAAAAAATAAAAGAAAATAGAAAACCAATATATATAACAAAAAATAAAAATTTAGAATATATTGATATTAAATCAGTAGAAAATTTAAAAAAGAAAATATTTCCTGAAATAAAATTATATAGTAATTTTAAAAGATCATTGATAACAATAAAAGGAGAAAAAAATAAAATTAGAGAGTTTATAAATATATTAGAAGAAATAGATAAACCTAGAATACAGGTTATGATTGAAGCTCAAATACTGGAAGTTTCTTTTCGTGAGTTAAAAGAATTGGGTGTAAATCCTGGTGATTTAAGTAGAATAAAGATATTAGATAAAAAAGAATTAGATATTGATATAGAATTAGCTGAAATGTTTAAATTATTAAAGGAAAATGGGAGTGCTAAGGTACTTGCTTCTCCGACTCTTATGACAGTTGAAGGAGAAAAAGCTGAATTATTGATAGGTGATAAGATACCAATGAAAATAGATAAAGATGATCATGAAGAAATTAAATATATTGAAGCTGGTATTAAACTTCAATTTTTACCTTTAGTAACAACAAATAATGAAATTTTATTAGAAGTAAATCCTAGAGTAAGTAGTTTAGGAGAAAGTATATCAGGCTCTTTACCTTCTATTAATACAAGAGAAGTAAGTACTAATGTAAGATTGAAAAATCGCGAAACCTTTATTATTGCTGGCTTAATACAGGAAGATATTATTAAATCAAAAATTAAAGTTCCAGTTTTAGGTGATATACCTGTATTGGGTAATATTTTCAAAAGCTATGAAAAAAGCACTAGACAAAATGAAGTTATAATTATGTTGAAGCCATATATTATAGAAAATACTCATATTAAAAAAGATAATTATCCTCAAAAGGAAGGAAAATTCAGGATTAGTATAGAAGAGTATAATGTATGGAAAGAGAAAATGGAAAATTTAAAATTTTAAATAAGGGGTAGTGATTATGAAAAAAAGAATAGAAAAAACAAGGTCTTTAATGCAAGAAAAAGGTATTGATTCTTTATTAATTACAACAGATGTAAATCGCTTTTATCTTAGTGGTTTTACAGGTAGTTCCGGTTTAATTTTATTTACTTCTGAAAACAACTATTTTATAACTGATTTTAGATATACTGAACAGGCTAAAAATCAAACTAATGGATTTAAAATTATTGAATTCAATAAAAATATTCCAGAAAAAATTAATGATATTTTAATTGAAGATAATTGTGAAAAACTTGGATTTGAGTCTAAGAATGTTACTTATAACAAATATAACGAATATAAAGAAAAATTTACTGAAGTTGAATTAATTACTACTGAAGATTTAATAAAGAAACTGAGGATAACAAAAGATAAAGAAGAAATAGACAAAATAAAAAAAGCAATAGAAATAACTGATAATGCTTTTAAACACATTTTAGATTTTATAGAAGTAGGAAAAACTGAAAGAGAAGTAGCCTTAGAATTAGAGTATTTTATGAAACAGGCTGGGGGCGAAAAAAATGCTTTTGATTTTATAGTTGCTTCTGGTAAAAGATCTTCAATGCCGCATGGGGTTGCCAGTGATAAAAAACTTGAATATGGAGATTTTATTACTATGGATTTTGGAACTTTTTATAAGGGTTATTGTTCAGATATGACTAGAACAGTAGTTCTTGGAGAGGCTACTGATAAACAACGTAAAATTTACAATATTGTTTTGGAAGCTCAAAAAGAAGTTATAAATAAGATAAAACCCGGTATGTCTGGAAAAGAAGTAGATGCTATAGCAAGAGATATTATTAAAGATGCAGGATATGAAGATAATTTTGGTCATGGTCTTGGACATGGAATAGGAGTTGAAGTTCATGAAGGACCACGAGCTTCTTATAAATCTGATGACTTTATTGAAGAAGCTATGGTAGTTACAGATGAACCAGGAATATATATTCCTGATTGGGGTGGAGTAAGGATTGAAGATGATTTATTAATTACGGAGAATGGTTGTGAAGTTCTAAATAATTCTCCTAAAGAACTAATTATTATAGATTAAAACAAAAAGGAGGTGTCTTATCTGATCATATCGAACTGGTCAGATAAATAAGTATGGTATCAACAAATGATTTTAAAACTGGAATGACCATCGAATTAGATGGAACAGTTTATTCTGTAGAGGAGTTTCAACATTCTAAATCAGGTAGAGGTGGCGCATTTGTTAGAACTAAGTTAAAAAATCTTGAAGAAAATTATGTTGTAGAAAAAACATTTAGAGCTGGTGAAAAAGTTAATGATGCTCATATAGATGAAAGAAATGTAAAATTTCTTTATTGGGATGGTCAGGATTATGTTTTTATGGATAATGAAACTTATGATCAAATCACTTTAACTAAAGAGCAATTGGGAGATAAAATAAATTATCTCAAAGAAAATATGAATTTAAGTATTTCTATGTATGAAAGAAGACCAATCAATGTCAATTTGCCAACATTCGTAGAATTGGAAGTAACAGATACCCAACCTGGTGTAAAAGGTAATACGGTTTCTGGTGGTACAAAACCTGCTACTGTAGAAACAGGTTTAGTAGTAAAAGTTCCATTGTTTATTAGTGAAGGTACTGTCATAAAGGTTGATACTAGAACTGATGAATATGTTGAAAAAGTATAGGAGGAGTTGAGATGGATTATTTAGTAATTGGTTCAGGTGTGGCTGGTATTTCAGCTGTAAAAGAACTTATTAAGAAAAAAAATAAAAAAGATAAAATAACAGTAGTGAGTAAGGAAAAATATCCCTTTTATTATCGCCCGAGACTTATAGAATATTTATCTGGAGAAGTAGATATTGATGATATAATTATAAATGATAAAAATTGGTTTGAAAAAAATAATATTAATTTAAATTTAGAAGAAAAAGTGATTAATATTATACCTGAAAAGAAAAAAGTTATATCTGAAAAAAACAGATATAAATATGATAAATTACTTTTAGCTAATGGTGCTCACTGTTTTGTACCTCCAATAAAAGGTACAGATAGGGAGAATGTTTTTACTTTGAGAAATGCTGAGGATGCTGAAAAAATATACAAGTCAGCAATAGAAAAAGAAAAGGCTATTGTGATTGGAGGAGGACTTTTAGGTTTAGAGTCTGCTTATAATTTAAGCCAGGCAGGACTTGATGTTACTGTTATGGAAAGAGGTTCTTACCTGTTAAATCGACAATTAGATAAAAAAGGAGCAAAAACATTACAAAATAAACTTGAAAATAAAGGACTTAATTTTGTATTAAATGCATCTACAGAGCAAATCAAGAAAAAAGCAAATAATTTAGAAGTTATTATTAGTGAAAAAGGAGAATATTCTGCTGGTCTTGTTCTGTTATCTACTGGAGTAAGGTCAAATATTTCTCTTGTTAAAGATACTGATATTGAAGTAAATAAAGGAATAATTGTTGATGAAAATATGAAAACAAATTTTAAAGATATTTATGCAGCTGGAGATGTAGCTGAATATAATGGTAAAGTATATGGCATTTGGCCTCCATCTATGAAACAGGGAAAAGTGGCAGGAAAAAATATGATGGGAACTGGAAGCAAATTTGATGGATATGTTAGTTCTTACAGTCTTAAAGTTGCTGGTGTTTCTTTAGTTTCTAAAGGTATTATAGATGATGAAGGATATAAAAGTGAAACAACTAAAGAAAATGGTAAATATAAGAAGATAATATGGAAAGATGATAAAATAATTGGAATTATACTTATTGGGGATTTTGATGATAAAAATCAGCTTATAAGTAAAGTGGAAAACATCTAAGTTTGAAGGGCAAGAAGTTATTCTTGCCCTTTATTAATGTAAATTTTACGAAATAGTAAAATTATGATAAAGTAAGTATATAAGATTTATGAAGGAGGATTTTTATGGATTTGAAACAAATTGAAGAACTAATAGAAATTTTGAAAGATACTGATGTTAGTGAGTTAAAAATTGAAGAAGACGATATAGAAATTGATATTAAGAGAGGTTTTAACAATAATGTTGTTACAGGTCAGCCTGTAGTAAATACTAAAGTAAGTAATGAGTCTGAAGTAAAAAATAAAAAATCTGAAAAAAATGAAGAAGAAAATAAAGATAGGGAAGAAATTGTAGCTCCAATGGTAGGTACTTTTTATAGATCACCTTCTCCAGAGGCAGATCCATTTGTAGAGATTGGAGATACTGTTGAAAATGGAGATGTTGTTTGTATTTTAGAAGCAATGAAATTAATGAATGAGATAGAGGCTGAAACAAAATGTAAAATCATTGATGTCCTTGTAGAAGATGGGGAAGCTATTGAGTATGGCCAACCTCTTTTTGAGATTGAGAAATTATAAGGAGTGATATTTTGTTTGAAAAAGTTCTGATAGCTAATAGAGGAGAAATTGCAGTAAGGATAATTAGGGCTTTACATGAAATGGGAATAGAAGCAGTTGCAGTTTATTCTGAAGCTGATAAAGACTCGTTACATGTCCAGTTAGCTGATGAAGCCTATTGTATTGGTCCTGCTAATCCAGCTCAAAGTTATTTAAATATACCGAGTATTATCAGTGTAGCTGAGGTTAGTGGAGCAGATGCTATTCATCCTGGATATGGATTTTTATCGGAAAATGCCCATTTTGCTGAAGTTTGTGAAAGTAGTGGACTTAATTTTATAGGTCCAAGTTCAGAAGTAATATCTTTAATGGGGGACAAAACTAAAGCCAGAGAAACTATGATAAATGCTGATGTACCAATAGTACCTGGTACTGAAAAAGGTTTAAAAGATAAAGAAGAGGCAATTGAAGTTGCAAAAAAAATTGGTTATCCTTTAATAATTAAAGCTGCTGCTGGTGGTGGCGGTAAAGGTATGAGAATTGTTCATAAGGAATCAAATTTAGAAAATGCTATTCAAACCGCTAAAAATGAAGCAGACAAATCTTTCGGAAATGATGAAGTCTATCTTGAAAAATATGTAGAAGAGCCAAGACATATAGAATTTCAAATTTTAGGAGATGAAAAAGGAAATATAATCCATTTAAATGAAAGAGATTGCTCTATTCAAAGAAGACATCAAAAAGTTATTGAAGAATCTCCTTCTCCGGCCCTAAGCCCGGAACTGAGAAAAGAAATGGGTGAGGTAGCAGTTAAAGCTGCCAAAAGTGTTAATTATGTAAATGCCGGTACAGTTGAGTTTTTACTTGATAATGAAAATAATTACTATTTTATAGAAATGAATACTAGAATTCAGGTTGAGCATCCAGTTACAGAGTTTATAACAGGAGTAGATATTCTAAAAGAACAAATTAATATAGCTGCTGGAAAAGAGTTGAGTATAAAACAGGATGAAGTTGAAATTAGAGGTTCAGCTATGGAATGTAGAATTAATGCTGAAGATCCTGATAATGATTTTCGTCCAACTCCAGGTAAAATAGAAAATTATATAGTACCAGGAGGTCCAGGTGTTAGAATTGATAGTGGGGTTTATCCTGGTTATTTTATTAATCCATATTATGACTCTATGATTGGGAAATTAATTGTTCATGGAGAAAATAGAGAAGAGACTCTTGCAAGAATGGAAAGAGCTTTATCTGAATATATAATTGAAGGCCTGGTAACAAATATTCCTTTTCATTTAAAAGTATTAAATAATGCATTTTTTAGAAAAGGAGAATACTATACTAATTTTATTAATAGGAGAATTATGATAGAATAGTAATATAGAGAGAGTTAGAGCAGAATAACAAGGAGGTTTAATCATGGAAAATAAAAAAAGTGAAGAATTAGGTACAATTAAAATTGCAAATGAGGTAGTAGCTATTATTTCAGGATTGGCAGCTACTGAAGTAGAAGGAGTAGCCGGAATGAGTGGTGGAATTGCTGGTGGTATAGCAGATATGCTAGGTAGAAAGAACCTCTCTAAAGGAGTAAAAGTAGAAGTTGGAGATTCTGAAACTTCTGTTGATATTTTTGTAATTGTTGATTATGGTTCTTCAATACCAGATGTTGCCTGGAATATACAGGATAATGTAAGGAAAGCTATAGAAAGTATGACCGGTTTAAATGCTGTAGAAATAAATGTTCATGTCCAGGGCGTAGATTTTGAAAGTGAAGAAGAAATTGAAGAGAATGAGGAAGAATAAAAATAAAGGTCAAGGTTTCTTGGCCTTTATCTAAATTTTTGGGAGGGGTAGCTAATGAAACTGGCATATCGATCAATGATTTTTATTATGACAATTATTTTTATGTTTGTGAGTATAGTATTAGCTTTTTATGCTTTTGGTTTTGCCCAACAAAACTTTTTACCCGTCTTATTTGAAAATATTTATTCACAATGGGAGTATGGAATATTATTTTTATTTTTGTTTTTGGCTTCTTCAGCTATTTTATATCCTTTTTTCAATATTGAAAAAAGCTATAAAAAAACTTTAATTAATAGCACTGATCTTGGTGATGTTAATATAACCTTGGGGGCTATAGATAATCTGGTAAAAAAAATTGTAAAAAAACGAGAAGGAATTTTTGATATTAATACTGATATAGATAGTGATGATTCAGGTTTAAATATTAGTCTTTCTGTAAAAGTTTATTCTGATTATATTATCCCGGAGTTAACTAATGAATTACAGAAAGTGGTTAAGTCTTATTTGGAAGATACTACCGGAGTAACGGTTAATAGTGTTAAAATTTTAGTAAGCGAGATAGATAGTAAAAAAAATAAAGTTAAAGAAAAATAGAAGGTGGTATAATGAAAAAAGAAGAATTTTATGAAGAGCTTCTAAAAATGTTTAAAAAAGACAAAGGAAAAATTATTGGGGCTCTAATTGGTTTATTAGCAGGAATATTGTTTTTAGTAGTTGGTTTTTTTAAAACCATTTTAATAATAATATGTACCCTTATTGGTTTATACTTAGGATCAAGATGGGATGTAGAAGGTGATGTGAAAAAAATTCTACACAAAATTCTACCACCTGGAATGCACTAAAGGAGATGTAATAGATTATGTCAAAAATCACCCGTCATCAACAAAGAATATGGAGTTTGCAAATTTTATATAGTATTGATTTAAAAAATAAATTCAATCTAGAAAATGCAGAAAAAGAAATTAAAAATATAAAAGAAAAAAATAAATTAATGGAAAAAAAATATTATTTTGAAAAGTTAGTTATAGGAATAGTAGAAGATAGAAATAATTTAGATAAATATATAAATGAAAAAGCTGTGGATTGGACAATAGAAAGAATGGCTGTTATAGATCGAAATATTTTGCGTTTATCATTATATGAAATGGAAGAGGATTTAGTACCTGTTGGAGTAGCTATTAATGAAGCAGTAGAATTAGCTAAAGAATATGGTGATGATAAATCTTCTGGATTTATTAATGGAATTTTAGCCAGGACTTGATTTTTTAGTTTTTTTATATTAAAATTTATTATAAGAAATAAAGTGAGTAAATTCACAAATAAATTTTTATAATAAATTCAGAGGAGGGATAGAATGGAATGTAGAGTTTGTGGAGTTGAAACGAAAGATACTTGTTTGTGTGGTGATTGTAAAAGGCAGGTTGATTTTGTATCAAGTAAAATGACAAGTTCAAAGAAGAAAATCAATCTTCAATTTGATGAACATAGATTTTTTACAAGGGAAAGTACTGCAAATTAATTGGCTGAAATGTGAAAATTTTCACTGAATATAATATAAATATTTTGAAAAAGAAAATAATTATTAAAAACACTCCTGAAATTAAAGGAGTGTTTTAATAATTATCTTAAATTTTTTAATGTATTATTAAATTTATTTAAAAATTTGTAAACTTCATCAGGACTATTAAGAAAAAAATCAGCTTGTTTACTCATTTCTTTTTCATTTTTCACATAGATAGAAAAACCATTAATAACTGAAAAAGCGTCTTCATCTGTAGTATCATCACCTATATATATTTCAAATGGACTTTGATTTATAAAAGATTTTTTTCTTATCATTTTTACTGCTTTACCCTTATCCCATCCTTTTGGTCTTATTTCTATTATTTTTCTTCCTTCCATTACTTCAAATTGTTTTTTATCGACCAAATTATTAATAAAATTTTTAAGTTTTTTAACTTCCTTAAAATTATTTCTATAGTGAATAGAAAGTACAAATTTTTTATCTTCTAAATAAAGTTGGTCTTTATTAATTTTTTCCTTATATTTTTCTTTTATCATATTAATATAATATTTTATTTCATTTTGATTTAAATTTTTCGGATTATAATCTTTCATTTCTAAACCGTGCAGCCCGGCATAATTAATATTATTTAATTTAATTTTTTCTTTTAAATCTTCTAAATTTCTTCCGGAAATAATAGTTATATTAATAAATTTTGATTCTGATATTTTTTTGATTATGTTTTTAACACCTTTAACCGGATAAGCTGTTTTGGGATTCTTTTTAAAATGAGAGAGAGTGCCATCATAATCAAGAAAGAGCAAAATATTTTTATCTATTTTTAATTTTTGTTCTAGTTTCAAAAAATTTTCATCTTTAAGAATGTTTTTATTCATAAATATCACTCTTTCTATAAAGTTAATTATATTATAACAGCTATAAATTTTTACTTCAATTTTTTGTATTTTAAATAATTTAAAGGCGTCTCCAATTTTCATTTTTGAGATTATATTTTTTAGGATTATTTAAAATATAATTTAGTTTGTTTAATATTTTTTCTTTATCTGCAGGTAATGTTCCTTTAATTGAATAATAGTTAGAAGCATGATTTGATCTGAAAACACATTTTTTCTCAACTTTTATATTATTGATAATTTCATAAAGTTCATCTAAAACTTCGGTAGGGTTTAGTAATTGGAATTTATCATTTTTAATTTTTTTATATAAAGGAATCTCTTTTTTCACCATAAGAGTTAATGCACTTAAATATTCTGGTTCTATTTTTGAAACTAAATTACCTGTTTTTTGGGCATGTAATTTTGATTTTTCTTTACCACCTAATCCTAAAATTATTGTAATAGAATTTTTGATATTTGCTTTTTTTAACTTTTTTGCCGCTTTTAAAAAGTCTTCTGGATTAGCGCCTTTTTTCATTTCTTTTAGAACTTTTTCAGAACCAGATTCTAAACCTAAATAAACCATTTTCAATCCCTTTTTTCTTAGTTTTTTTAGATCATTTATTGATTTATCATTTATACTTTTTGGGGTAGCATAAGTAGTAATTCTGTGTAAATATTGAAATTTATTATTCAAATAATCTAATATTTTTAATAATTTATCAGTAGGTATTATTAGAGCATCACCATCAGCCAGAAAAACTCTTCGATGATTTTTATAATTTTTAAATCCTTCATCAATATCTTTTTTAATTATATCTATATCCTTAATTTTAAATTTTTTATTTTTGTACATATTACAGAATTTACATTTATTATGGGAACAACCTACTGTTGTCTGTAATATAAAACTATTTCCTTCACTGGGAGGGCGCCATATTTTGCCAACATAATCCATAAATTGATTCCACCTTTCTGAGATAATATTTATATAAAAAAACCGGGATAAAAATCCCGGTTTAATTCTATCATATTGAGTTATCTTCTAAAAGTGGGTATTTTTTCTTTATCTTCAGCTGCTTCCACCAGTTCTTTTGTTCTTTTAACATTTTCTTCATCAAATTTACTGAGATCTTCATTGTTTTCAATTGCTTCATAAATTTCATCTAATTTTTCATAAGCAATTCCAAATTCTTTTTCGTCTCTATCTCCTTCATCTCCTCTACAACCACCGGTAGGAGGACGATTAATAATTTCTTCAGGTACACCAATTTGTTCTGCAAGCTCCCAAACTTCTGATTTAGTTAAATCCCCAATTGGTCTCATATCTGTTGCTCCATCTCCATATAATGTATAATAACCAACTTTTATTTCACTTTTATTACTTGTTCCCATTACCACATAATTTAACTTTTCTGCTATATAATAAAGAGTCATCATACGTAAACGAGTTTGGATATTTTGGTCTGCTGGGTTTGGAGTAGGTATTTTTGTTTGAGGCCAATAATCTCTTTCAACTTTTTCTATATCAATATTATGAAATGTTTTTTCTAGAGCCTCATTTGCATCTTTTACATTTACTTTAATGGTTTCTAAGTCAAATTTGTCAGCTAATTTCTGAGCATATTCAACATCTTTTGTTATAGTACCTCCAGCAGGAAGCATAACTCCAAGACTATTTTCACCAAAAGCTTCTTTAGCTAAAGCACCGACTACTGAAGAATCAATACCTCCGCTTAATCCTACAAGAGCACCATCAGCATTTCTTTTTTCAACTTCTTTTTTCATCCATTCCTGTATTTCTTTACTAAGATTTTCTTTTACCATAATTATGAATACCTCCTTGATTGGTAATCATGATTATCAACTTCGTTAAACATTATAGGGAAGATGAGAAGCTATGTCAAGCTATATAGAATATTTTTTTAATTATATAGTCAATTAACTCTTTATTTCTTTGGAATATACATATATTTGGTTATTTGCGATAAAATATACATTATTTATGCAGCAATTTATAACTTTAATGTATAAAAAATATGTAATCATTTTACTGAAATATATTAATATTAAAACTTATAATGATATATTGAAGTAAAAAAATGAAGATTATTTTCAAATAAAATTTTATTAAATGCAGGATATAATATGTATATCAAGAATATTTGATATGGATAACTATTTATTTTATTAATAAATTTTTAAATAAAGAATGGGGGATTAAAATGTATAAAATTCTAGAAAAAGATGTATTGGCTCCTGCTATTAAAAGATTAAAAGTAAAAGCACCTTTAATAGCAGAAAAAACTAGACCAGGTAATTTCATAATTTTACGCGTTGATGACAAAGGAGAAAGAATACCTTTGACAATTGCTGATCATGACAAAAATACAGGCATAATAACTCTCATTTTTCAGGAAGTTGGCTATACAACAAAATTATTAGGTTCTCTTGAAGAAGGTGAAAGTATTGAAGATATTGTTGGTCCCCTGGGACAACATATAGATGTTGAAGGTTATGATAAAGTAGTATTATTAGGGGGAGGTTCAGGAACTGCTCTTTTATATCCAAAAGTGAAAGCTTTTTATGAAGCAGGTTCTGAGGTTATTGCTATTACTGGAGCTAGAACTAAGAATCTTATTTTTCTTGAAGATGAATTAGAAGAGGCCAGTGATCGATTATATGTAGCTACAGATGATGGTAGCTATGGTCACCATGGTTTTGTCACAGATATTTTAAAAGATATTTTAGAAGAAGAGAATGTAGATCTTGTTATGGCAATAGGCCCGGTACCAATGATGAAGGCAGTTACTGATATGACTAAAAAAGATAATATAAAAACAATAGTAAGTCTCAATTCTCTGATGGTAGATGGTACAGGAATGTGTGGGGCCTGTAGAGTTACTGTAGGGGGAGAGACTAAATTTACCTGTGTAGATGGGCCTGCTTTTGACGGTCATGAAGTTGACTTCGATGAACTAATGAGTAGAATAAACTTTTATGAAGATGAAGAAGAATTAGTGCAGGAAGAAGAGGTGAAATAATATGGCTTTGCAAAAAGAAAAAACACCAATGAAGAGTCAGGATCCCCAAAAAAGAATAAATAATTTTGATGAAGTACCTTTAGGATATACCGATGAAGAAGCTATGCAGGAAGCAGAAAGATGTTTACAATGCAAGCATCAGCCTTGTGTAGACGGCTGTCCTGTTAGTGTACCAATTCCTCAATTTATTAAAAAGGTAAAAGAAGGTGAATTTAGTCAAGCTAATGAAATTATTAAATCTAAAAATAATTTACCGGCTGTTTGTGGTAGAGTCTGCCCTCAGGAAGAGCAGTGTGAAGAAGTTTGTGTTATGGGAGAAAAATTTGAACCAGTAGCAATCGGTAAATTAGAAAGATTTGTTTCTGATAAAGCTCTTGAAAATGAAGATGAGAAGGATAACAAAATTGAAAAAAAGAGAGATGAAAAAGTAGCAGTAGTAGGGGCTGGCCCTGCAGGATTAACTGCAGCTGCAGATTTAGCTAAAGAAGGATTTTCAGTTACATTATTTGAATCCTTACATGCTACAGGTGGAGTTTTACGATATGGAATTCCTCAATTTAGATTACCTAAAGAAATAGTAGATCAGGAAGTGGAATTAATTAAAAATTTAGGTGTAGATATAAAATTGAATACAATTATCGGTAAAACTTTAACTATTGATGAACTTTTTGAAGATGGTTATAAAGCTGTTTTTATTGGTGCAGGAGCGGGTTTGCCACGTTTTCTTGGTTTAGAAGGAGAAAATTTAAATGGAGTTTATTCTGCAAATGAATATTTAACAAGAGTTAATTTAATGAAAGCATATAAGTATCCTGAATATAAAACTCCTATTAAAGTTGGTCATAAAGTTGCTGTAATTGGTGGAGGGAATGTAGCAATGGACTCTGCCCGTACAGCTAAAAGATTGGGAGCAGATGAAGTTACAGTAGTATATAGACGTTCTGAACCACAAATGCCAGCAAGGGATGAAGAAATTGAACATGCAAAAGAAGAAGGAATAGAGTTTAAATTATTAAATAATCCAGTTGCTTTTTATGGAGAAGATGGAAAGTTAACAAAAATGGAAGTTAAAAAAATGAAATTAGGTGAAAAGGATGATTCAGGCCGTAGACGTCCTATTCCTATTGAAGATTCAAACTGGATTATGGATGTAGATATTGTTATAATTGCTATAGGTCAAAGTCCTAATCCAGTTCTTACAAATAATACTCGAGGAATTGAAACAAAGTCCTGGGGTGGAATTAAAGTAGATGATAATTTAGAAACTACTCGAAAAGGAGTATTTGCTGGTGGTGATGTTGTTACAGGAGCTGCCACAGTAATTAAAGCTATGGGAGCTGGAAAAGAGGGTGCTAAAAATATTACTAAATACATTGATTCATTATAATTTTCAGGAGGGATATTTTTATGTCAGCTAAAATAATTGATGGAAGCAAATTAGCAGGAGAAATCAAAGAAAATCTAAAGGGAGAAATTGATGAATTAAAAAAAGAAGGAAGAGTTCCAGGCCAGGCTACCATACTTATTGGTGATGATCCTGCAGCTAAATCGTATGTAAATATGAAAAAAAAGGTTGCAAAAAATTTAGGAATAAAATCTCAGGTTCATCAACTGGACTCAAATATTGAAGAAAAGGAATTACTAAATTTAATTTATGATCTAAATAATGATCCAGAAATTGATGGTATATTGATACAATTACCACTACCAGAACATATTAATGAAACCAGGGTAATAGAAAATATGGATCCAACTAAAGATGTTGATGGATTTCACCCTCTTAATACAGGAAGGTTATTTAGTAATTTAGATGAAAATCTACATTTTGTTCCCTGTACTCCAGCAGGTGTTATGGAGCTTATAAAAAGTACAGGAGTAAAGATAAAAGGTAAAAAAGCTGTAATGGTAGGTCATAGCAATATTGTTGGTAAACCTGCAGCTCATCTATTGTTGGATGAATTTGCCACAGTTACAGTTTGTCATATCCATACAAAAGATTTAGCTAAAGAAACAAAACAGGCTGATATTTTAATCAGTGCAGCGGGTAAAGCAAATTTAATTACTGAAGATATGGTCAAAGAAGATGCAATTGTAATTGATGTAGGTATAAATAAAGTAGATGGCAAGATCACCGGTGATGTAGATTTTGAAGCAGTAAAAGAAAAAGCTTCATATATTACTCCTGTTCCTGGAGGATCAGGTCCAATGACTATTGCTATGCTAATGAAAAATACTGTTAAAGCCAGAAAATACCATGGAGTATAATAATGGCACATAAAATATATTCAGTTTCAGAATTAAATAAATATATTAATCAGATTATTAAATCAGATGAAATTTTGGCTGATCTTTATATTAAAGGTGAAATATCCAATTTTTATCATCATAATTCAGGCCATATGTATTTTACTATTAAAGATGAAAAATCAGCTGTAAAGGCTGTTATGTTTAAAAGTAGAAATAAAAACTTGAAATATGATTTGAAGGATGGTCTGGAGGTAACTGCCCATGGATCTATTGGTGTTTATGAACCACGGGGACAATATCAATTTTATGTTGATGATATAAATCCTAAAGGGAAGGGTTCTCTTTATCTTGCTTATGAGCAATTAAAAGAAAAGCTTGAAAAAGAAGGTTTATTTGCAGAAGAAGAAAAAGCAGATATTCCGGTTATACCTCACAAAATTGGAGTAGTTACTTCTCCTACAGGAGCAGCTATTAGAGACATTTTATCTGTTGTAAAAAGAAGATTTGAGAATGTCTCGTTACTTATTGTTCCTTCTTTAGTACAGGGAGATAGAGCTGCTTCACAAATAGTATCTGCAATTAAATATTTAAATAAAAAAGAAGATATTGATTTGATTATTGTTAGTCGTGGTGGAGGTTCAATTGAACAATTATGGCCTTTTAATGAAGAAAAAGTAGCGAGAGCTATTTTTGAATCGAAAATTCCAGTTATAAGTGGAGTAGGCCATGAGACAGATTTTAGTATTTCAGATTTTGTTGCTGACCTTAGAGCTCCTACGCCTTCAGCTGCTGCTGAATTAGCTATATCTAATAAAGTAGATTTAGAGAATAAACTTGATAATTTAAGTAATAGATTAGAGAAAGCTGCAGAATTAAAAATCAAAAATAGAAAAGATAAGCTTAAATCAATTGCCGAAAAGCAAGTTTTTAGAAGACCAGAAAAATTGTTTTCTGATAAAATTCAAAAATTAGACAATCTTAGTTTAAAACTTGGCTGGAATATTAAGAAAAATTTTAATGAAGCCCAAAAAAAATTTAATCTTTTAAATAGTAAATTAGATAGTCTGAGTCCTTTAAAAACTATAAAAAGAGGATATAGTGTATTAACTGATGAAAATAATACTACTGTAAAGAGTAAGGATGAAATTAATAGAGGGGATTATATATATAATATTTTAAAAGATGGAAAAATAAAAAGTGAAGTTATAGATAAAGAGGGTGAAAATCTTGAGTAAAAAAAATGAAGATATTGAATTTGAAAAAGCTTTAGAAGAACTTGAAAAAATAGTAGAAAAACTTGAATCTGGTGATTTATCTCTTTCTGAGTCCCTAGATAATTTTTCAGATGGTGTAGAATTGATTAAATACTGTAGAAATGAACTAAATAAAGCTGAAAAAAAGGTTGAAACAGTTTTAAAAGATAATGAAGGTGAATTTGGAGATATAGTTCCTTTTGATGAGGAGGAGTAAAAAGTTGTGCAATATAATTGAGGACATTAACAAAAAGGCTGAAGAAGTTGAAAAAACTCTTAAAGAATTAATGGAGAGTTTTAAACCGGTTATTTCTAAAACACTCTTTGATTCAATGGAATATAGTCTCTTTTCTGGTGGTAAAAGAATTAGGCCTGTTTTGGCAATGTATAGTGCTGAAATTGTAAATGGTGATCAAAAAACTGCCTGTAAGGTTGGGTCAGCTTTAGAGTTAATTCATACCTATTCATTAATACATGATGACCTTCCTAGTATGGATGATGATGATTACAGAAGAGGAGAAAAGGCGAATCATATTGTTTATGGCCCGGGAATAGCAATTTTAGCTGGAGATGGATTGTTGACTGGTGCTTTTGAAATTTTAAGTGATATGAATCTTGAGCCTACTAAAAAAATAAAAATAATAAAGATAATAAGTAAAAACGCCGGAGCAAACGGTATGGTAGGTGGTCAGGTATTAGATCTTGAATCTGAAGATAAAGATATTGAAATTGAGGATTTAAAAAACATTCATTTAGCAAAAACAGGAGCTCTTTTTAAAGCTGCTATTCTAGCTGGTGCCTATACAGCAAATCCTACCAAAAAAGAAATTGAAGCATTTAAAATTTATTCTGAAAAGTTAGGTTTATTATTTCAAATAACAGATGATATTCTTGATATCATTGGCGATGAAAAAAAATTAGGCAAAGCAGTAGGAAGTGATGATCAATCAAATAAAAGTACTTATCCTAAAATTCTTGGTTTAAATGGAGCAAAGAAAGAAGCTGAAAAAATGTTTACAGAAGCTCAAAAATCATTGAATATTTTTGAAGGGAAAGCTACAAAATTAAATGAATTAGCAAAATATGTTTTAAATAGAGATCATTAAAATAGAAAATAGATTTACAGCAAATTGAATGTGTATTTTTTCTATGTTATAATAATGACAGTGTATAAAAATAGCTCAGATGGTGCAGTATTCTAGTCAACACCCTATTTTTGAAGGCGGGCCTAAAAATCCGTCAAGGGCATATCGATGAAGTTTCTGGTATTGGCTGCTGACGCCCAGTCGGGGGTCGATACTGGGAGTTAAGGGATAGGGGCGATCCACAATGGCATGTGGGCGTTGACCCCTTACCCGTGGAGGCCTGGATTTTCTAGTGGCCAACGGGAAATCCAGGTTTAACCTACCTGTGTCGAAAGATGTGGGTAGTGTAGCCTGCTTTGAAGTGGTAGGGGAGAGAGTGAACTGTAGTATATTCCATACCCGGAATAGTCTATAGTTTCCTGGAAACTCCTACTGCAAAAGAAGCTAGGGAATAAGAGGTGTTGTCAAGGAAAACTTCTAGACTGTCTGAGATGGATATACTGGGGATTAAAGTGTGTTCTTAGTGGTAATCCAGTTCTGTAAAGGGAGACCTTACAGTCAGATTTTAAAGGGAAACCACCTGATTGGCGACAATAAGGGAATCTGCAGGGAAAACCTACTGGACCTAAGTCACAGCATTTACCCAGGATATTACCATCTGAGCTAGTTTTATATCTATCTTTATAATTATGATAATATTTTTTCAATAACTGAGGTGAATTAATAATTGGATAATTTTAAAGCAAGTTTATTTATTGCTTTAGTTACATTTATTATTGCAATAGTAGTATCTTTTATTTCTCAATCAAGAGTACATGGAATGAGTCTGATACCAGCAGTTATAATTCTACTAATAATAATTTTCACCGGTGTTTTTTCTGATATGATTGGAGTGGCTGCAACTGTTGCCAGAGAAGAGCCATTTAATGCTAAGGCAGCCAAAAAAGTTTTTGGCGCTAAAGAAGGTCTTTATTTAGCTAAACATGGCGAAAGAGTTGCAAGTTTAATGTGTGACATTGTTGGTGATATATGTGGTACAATAAGTGGAGCAATAGGTGCTGTTATTGTTTTACGAATAGTTAGTAATTTTTCTTTTCCTCAAACTCCTATAAATCTTGTTCTTATTGGTTTGATTTCTGCGCTTACTGTAGGGGGAAAAGCTTATTGTAAAAGATTTGCTATGAGAAAATCTGAAGAGATTATTTTTTTTGTAGGGAAAATTTTGGCATTTTTAAAAATGATAAAAAATGTATTTGTAAGAAAAATAAGAGGTGTATATTTAAATGAGTAAAATTTTAGATAATATTAATAATCCTGATGACTTAAATTCTTTGAATAACGAAGAGTTAGATAAATTAGCTTCGGAAATTCGAGAATTTATTATAAATAAACTTTCGGAAACTGGAGGACATCTTGCTCCTAATCTTGGTGTGGTTGAGCTAACTTTGGCTTTACACCAACATTTAAATAGTCCAAAAGATAAAATAATTTGGGATGTTGGCCATCAAAGTTACACACATAAAATAATTACAGGTCGTAAAGATCAGTTTTCAACAATACGTCAGAAAAATGGAATAAGTGGATATCCAAAATCTAAAGAAAGCATTCACGATATAATTGAAACAGGTCATACAGCAACTTCTATTTCTTCAGCTTTAGGTTTATCTTTAGCAAGAGATTTAAAAGGGAGAAATGATAAGGTTTATGCAATAATAGGTGATGGTGCTTTAACCGGTGGTATGGCTTTTGAAGCTCTAAATCATGCAGGACATCTTGGTGTTGATTTTAATGTAATATTAAATGATAATGAAATGTCAATTGCTTCAAATGTAGGAGCCCTATCTCATTATCTTTCTAATGTTAGAAGTGATCCAAAACTCAAAAAATTAAAAGAAGATCTTGAATTTTTATTAAATAAAATTCCTAAAATAGGAAATAGAGTTTCCAATACTGTAGAGAGAGTTAAAAATGGGTTAAAATATACTATTATTCCAGGTATATTATTTGAAGAAATGGGCTTTACTTATATTGGTCCTGTAGATGGACATAATATATCAAAATTAAAAGAAAGTATGCAAAAAGCAGATAAAGTAAAAGGACCTTCTATTATTCATGTTAATACAATTAAAGGAAAAGGTTATAAACCAGCTGAAAAAAATCCGGCTAATTATCATGGAGTTGGAGCTTTTGATATTGAAACTGGAAAATCTAAAAGTACTAAAGATAATTTAACATATAGTCAGGTTTTTGGAAAAACAATGGTTAAATTGGGAAAAAAGGATAAAGATATTGTGGGAATTACTGCAGCAATGCCTAAAGGAACAGGATTAGAAATTTTCGAAAAAGAATTTCCAGATAGAAGTTTTGATGTCGGTATTGCTGAACAACATGCTGTAACTTTAAGTGCTGGTTTAGCTAGAGGAGGTAAAAAACCAGTTGTAGCTCTTTATTCTACTTTTTTACAAAGAGCCTATGATCAGGTGATACATGATTTGTGTATCCAAAATCTACCTGTTAGTATTGCGATTGATAGAGCTGGAATAGTTGGTAATGATGGTGAAACTCATCAAGGAGCCTTTGATTATTCTTATTTGCGTGCTATACCAAATATGACAGTTATGGCCCCAATGGATGAAAACGAATTACAACATATGTTATATACATCAGTAAATTATTCATATCCTACTGCAGTTCGTTATCCTAGAGGTGAAGGTTTGGGAGTTGAATTAGATAAAGATCTTAATAAAATTGAGATTGGAAAAGGTGAAGTTTTAAAAGAAGGTAAAGATCTTTTATTACTGGCTGTTGGTTCTATGGTAAAACCAGCTAAAAACGCTGCTGAAATTCTTGAAAAAGAAGGGATATCAGTATCTGTAATAAATGCTCGTTTTATTAAACCACTTGACCGAGAACTGATTACAGAATATGTTAAGAAAAATAATAAGGTAATTACAATTGAAGAACAGGCTTTAAAAGGTGGTTTTGGTAGTGCGGTGTTAGAGTTGTTAAATGATAAAAACATAAAAAATTATGAATTGAAAAGAATGGGTATTCCTGATAATTTTGTTTTACATGGAGATCAGGATGAAATGAGAGCAGAATACAATCTTGATCAACGTGGAATTGTTGAATTTTCCTTAAAATTTCTTAATAAAAGGCCGGAGGTAGATTTATGGCCCAAAAAGAACGCATAGATATTTTATTGGCAGAAAAAGGTATTTATTCAAGCAGAAGTAAAGCCAAAAGAGCTATTATGGCAGGCAAGATATATGTAAATAATCAACTGGTAGATAAAGCAGGAACAAAAGTCGAAAAAAATTCTGATATTAGAGTTAAAGGCCGAAAAATTCCCTATGTCAGTCGAGGTGGTTTGAAACTTGAAAAGGCATTGGATGTATTTTCAATTGATGTTAAAAATAAAGAAGCAATTGATATAGGAGCTTCTACTGGAGGTTTTACTGATTGTCTTTTACAAAATGGAGCTAAAAAGGTATATGCTATTGATGTTGGTTATGGTCAGTTAGCCTGGAAACTTCGTCAGGATGAGAGAGTAGAAGTGAAAGAACGCTGTAATTTTCGTTATCTCACACCTGATGAATTCCCAGTAAAAGTTCCTTTGATTGTCACAGATGTATCTTTTATCTCACTCAAATTGATAATACCACAAGCTCTTAAATTTCTTTCTAAAAATGGAGAATTTGTAGCTTTAGTAAAACCTCAATTTGAAGCTGGCAGGGAAAGAGTAGGAAAAAATGGTCTTGTAAAAGATAAAAATGTGCATATAGATATTATAAATGAAATTAGTAATTTTATTGATGGACTGGAATTATATTTGAAGGATTTGGATTTTTCTCCGGTTACAGGTTCCAGTAGTAAAAATATTGAATTTTTAATATATTTGCAAAATAATAATGAAGATAATAATTTGAAATTATGGAAAGATAAGATTGATAAAGTTGTAAATGAAGCTCATAAAAATCATAAATAAGTGCTTGCAAAGGAGGCGATTAAGCTATTGAAAAAGATAGGTCTGGTTATTAATACAGAAAAAAATAGAGTAGTAGATATTGGACAAAAAGCATTAGATCTTTTTAGCAAAAAAAACATTGATTATTATATTGAAGAGAATTCAGCATACAAATTAAAATTAAACCCTAAAAAACACAAAATAGCCAATTATAGTCGTCTCAGAGAAAAAGCAGATATTATTATACTTTTTGGAGGAGATGGAACTTTTCTTCATACAGCCCATCATTTCATAGGTACAGATATTCCTCTTTTAGGTGTAAATTTAGGTAGTCTTGGTTTTATGACAGAAATTGAAGTAAAGCAATTTGAATCAGCTTTAGAAAGAATAGTGACTCATGATTATTATATAGAAAAAAGAATGATGTTAGAATCAAAAGTTTATAGAGATAATAATGAAGTTTTTCATAGTCATTCTTTAAATGATATTGTTATAAATCGAGCAGCAAATGCTAGATTAATTGATATTGATCTTTATATAAACAATGAATTAGTTAATTCATATAATGGAGATGGTCTTATTATATCTACTCCAACAGGTTCTACTGCCTACTCTCTTTCAGCAGGTGGGCCAATTATAAATCCAAAAACAGAAGCCATTTTAATAACTCCTATCTGCCCTCATAGTTTGCATGTAAGACCAATGGTAATAGGTTCCTGGGAAAAAATTAAAGTTATTGTAAATTCTGATGAAAGTCATATGAAGGTTAATTCTGATGGTCATTATAATTATGATCTAAAAGATGAAGATGAATTATTAATTAAAAAATCGAAAAAAAATATTTCGATGATAAAGTTTCCTGAAAAGACTTTTTATTCTACCTTACGTAAAAAAATGAGAGTAGGATTAACATAATGGGAGGTGAGGTTTTGAAAAGTAAAAGGCATTTAAAAATATTAAATTTAATAAAAAAAGAAGATATTGGAACCCAGCAGGAATTAGTTGCTAGATTGCATGAAGCTGGTATAGAAGTTACTCAGGCTACTGTTTCCCGGGATATTAAAAAACTGGGTTTGATCAAAGTTCCTGATGGTCATGGTGGCTATAAATATTCCTTATCTTCAAAAAGATCTAAAGGTGATGTCCAGGATTGGATGAAAAAAATGATTCAGGATTTTGTAGTTGAAATGAATTATAGTGAAAATATTATAGTATTAAAAACATTACTTGGCACAGCCAGTGGTCTTGGAGCTGCTATAGATAATTCTAAATGGGAAAAAATATTAGGAACTGTTGCAGGTGATGATACAATACTTCTTGTAGTAAAAGATAGAAAATATACAGAAGAAGTTTTCAATAAAATCAAGGAGTTGTTAGGATAAATGCTTTTAGACCTTAAAGTTAAAAATTTTGCACTTATAGAAAAATTAGAAATAAATTTTAAAAAAGGTCTTAATGTATTAACCGGTGAAACTGGAGCAGGTAAATCGATAATTATAGGTGCTTTAGAAATGTTATTAGGTGGTAGAGCTTCAAGAGAAGTAATTAGAAATGGTAAAGACAAAGCTTATATTGAAGCAGTATATGAACCTGAAAAACTTGATTTAATAAATAACAAATTGGAAGAATATGGTATAGAACCTGACGAAGATATTTTACTTTTATCAAGAGAAATAAAAAGAACTGGTAGAAATCGAAGTAGAATTAATGGACAATTAGCTACTTTAAGTATGGTAAGTAATGTAAGTAGTTATTTAGTGGACATTCATGGACAGCATGAACACCAATCATTACTTGATGTAAAATTACACTTAGATTTTCTCGATGATTTTATTGGTGAAAAAATAATTTCATTAAAAGAAAAAGTAACTAATAAATATAATGAAATAAAAAATATCAATAAAAAACTTCAAGAAATGGAAATCGATGAAGGAGAAAAGGCTCGAGAATTAGATCTTTTAGAATTTCAAATTAATGAAATAGAAAATGCAAATTTAAAAACTGGTGAATTCAAAAAATTGGAAAAAGAATATAAAAAATTAAGTAATGCTGAAGATATTTTTGCAACAACTGGAATGATATATAATGATATAAATGGTGATGATTTTAATAATAATGGAATTTTGGATAAAATTGGACATTTTATGACAGAATTAGATTCTCTAAAAGAATATGATGATAAACTTGATAGCTTTCATTCTCAAATGGAAAATATTTATTATACATTACAGGATTTAGGTTATGAAATTCGTGAATATAATGAGAATCTTGATTTTGATAAAAAAAGATTAAAAGAAATTGAAGATAGATTGGATACTATTAATAATTTAAAGAAAAAATATGGAGAAACAATTGAAGAAATACTTGAATATAATCAAAAAATGAAAAAAAGGCGTAATGAATTAGTATCCCAGGAAGATTTAATCAATGAATTAAAGGAAAAAAGAAAAAATATCAAAGCTGAATACTATAATAAGGCAGAAGAGTTGTCTAAAATCAGAAAAAATTCTGCTAAAAATTTAGAAGAAAAAATAAAGGATGAATTAACAGATTTAGCAATGGAAGATGTATTATTTAAAGTTAAGTTTGAAGAAAAAGACCTAGCAGGTGATGGTATTGATGATATTGAATTTATGATTTCTCCCAATCCAGGAGAAGACTTGAAACCACTTGCCAAAATTGCTTCTGGAGGAGAATTATCAAGAATTATGCTTGCTTTCAAAAAAATCATAGCTGAAATCGATAAAGTAGATACTCTTATTTTTGATGAGGTTGATAGTGGAGTCGGAGGTAAAACTGCTCAAAAAATGGCTGAAAAGTTAGCTGTTATTGGAAGTAAAAGGCAGGTTATCTGTATAACTCATTTGCCACAAATAGCAAGTATGAGCGATAACCATTTTTACATTAATAAAACTGCTGAAAATGGAAAAACATATACAAATATTAATAAACTCAATGGGGAAGAAAAACCGAAGGAATTGGCAAGAATGCTAGGTGGGGTTAAAATGACAGATACAACACTAGATCATGCTGAAGAAATGATAAAACTAGCTGAAAAGAAAAAGAAAGAGATTTAATAGATTAATTGAGGGGGATATTAAAATGGCTGAAGATGTTGAAGTTTTATTAGTTGACGATAATAAGGAATTTTGTAATTTATTAAAGGATTATATAGAAAATGTTGATGAATTTAAAGTAGTTGGATTGGCGCATAATGGGAATGAAGGTTTAGAAAAAATTGAAGAATTAGAACCAGATGTATTAATCTTGGATTTGATTATGCCTCATCTGGATGGTATTGGAGTAATGGAAGAAATGAATGAAATGTCTTTATCTGAAAATATAAAAACAATAGTATTGACAGCTTTTGGACAGGAAGATATTACAAAAAGAGTAGTGGATTTAGGTGCAGATTATTATATAATGAAACCATTTGATTTGGAAAAATTAGTGGATAGAATTAAACAGATGATGAATAATAATTTAGAAGAAACTGAAGATATAATAATGAGTGGTGAAAATAATCAAAATATTGAGGTTCGTATCACTAAAATTTTACATAAACTAGGGGTTCCTGCTCATATTAAAGGTTATCTGTATTTAAGAGAAGCAATAGAATCAGTAATTAAAAATGTTGAATTATTAGGAGCTATTACAAAAGAACTATATCCAGAAGTAGCTGAAACTTTTAATACTACTGCCAGTCGAGTGGAAAGGGCAATAAGACATGCGATTGAAGTTGCCTGGAAAAGAGGAAATGAAGAAGAATTAAAGAAGTATTTTGAAAACACAATTTCTAATGATAGTAAACCAACTAATTCACAATTTATTGCCAGGATAGCAGATGAATTACGTTTAAAAATTAAAGATAATTAATGTTCTTGTAATTTTTAGGAGGTTATAGTTTGCTTAAAAATAAAGAAAAGATTTTAGAAACTTTAAATGAATTTGGTTTTAGTAAATATGAAGCAAAAGCCTATCTTGCTCTTTTACAAAAATCTGATATAAGTGCCTATGAGATTAGTAAAATGTCTACAGTTCCTCAATCTAAAATATATGAAACAGTAAAAAAATTAACTTCTAAAGGTTTAGCTGTAGCAAAAGGATCCAATCCAGTTAAATATTCTCCTTTACCTATTGATGAGTTTCTAAAAAGATATAAAAATAATATGGAGAAATCGATAGATTTTTTAAAAGATAGTCTTCATGATATAAATCCCCAACCTTCTATTGACTATATGTGGCATTTAGAAGAAAAGGATGAAATTTTAAATAAAGCAAAAAAAATGATAAAAAATGCAGAAGAAAAAATAAGTTTGGAAATATGGGATGAACAATTTAAATTATTAAAAAATGAATTAAAAGAAGCTGAAAAAAAAGGTATAGAAATAATTATAATATATTATGGTGATAAATTAGAAGATATTGGTGAAATGTATTTTCATGAAATGGAAGGAATGCATGATTCGGCAGATCAGGTGGGACAATGGTTAACCCTTAATGTAGATGGAAAAGAATCACTTTTTGTAACTTTTAAAGAAATAGAAGCTCAAGCTGTTTGGACCCAAAATAAAAGCTTTATGTTATTAGCAGAAACTATGATTGCTCATGATATTTATATTGCAGAATTATATAATGAATTTAGAGATGAGATAAACAAAAAGTTTGGAAGGAATTTAAAAGAATTGCGTAATAGGTTATAAAAACTTAAATTATTAAATTAGGGCATAAAAAGGATAAAACCTTAATATGCCCCAATTTTTTATTTACTTAATTTATATATAGCTTTGCTATATACTTTTGCACATTTAATTAATGAATCAGTTTTAATATATTCATTTGCCTGATGTTCTACTTTTTTCTGACCAGGGAATACAGGGCCAAAAGCAACGCAATTTTCTATTGCTCTTGCATAAGTTGCTCCTCCACTTGTTAAAGGGGAAGGATCAAGCTTAGTTTCTTCTTTATAAACTTTACTTAGAGTTTTAATTAAAAAGTGGTCTTTTGGAACATAAAGCGAATCAAGATAATCATACTCTTCATATTCTAGATTATACTCTTTAGCTATTTTCTTTATCTTATTTACTATTTTTTCTTTATTTTTAGTAACAGGAATTCTTATATCAAAAGATAATTCCTGTTTTTGATCATTAAGAGCTATTTTTCCTAAATTAATTGTTAATTTTCCGGAAGGCTTGTCTGAACAGTCTCCAAAAATATTTTTACCATGATGGTCATTAGCAATGATTTCATTAATAAATTGTAAACTTTCATTTTTTATATTACTTTGTACTAATGCTTCAGTTAGTCTGGTTATTGCATTTTTTCCTTCATAAGGTTTTGAAGCATGAGCTCCTTTACCCAAAACTGTTATTTTATCATTTTCTTTATGGTATTCATAATCAAGTTTATCTAAATTTTCAGCAATCAAATCAGCTTTATTGCTTTTATATATAATTTTATCAGGGACAGCGTTAAAAGCGTTGCCACCTTTTAGCTTTATAGAACTAGCTGTATCAGATGTTAGTTTAAATTGTAATAAACCCTTTTCAGCATGGATCATAGGAAAACTTGAGTCAGGAGTAAATCCCATATCTGGTTTTTCTTCATTTTTTAAATATTTATCAATACTTCTCCAAAGATTTTCTTCATCAACCCCAAAGATAAATCTTATTCTTTTATTAAACTTTAAATTTGAATCCATTAATGCCTTTACTGCATAAAGAGCAGAAACTATAGGACCTTTATCATCTACACTTCCTCTACCATATAAGTTACCATTTTTTTCAGTTAACTCAAAAGGAGGGGAATTCCAATTATTAATATCCCCAGCTGGAACAACATCTAAGTGTCCTAATATTCCTATTAATTCATCTCCAGAACCAATTTCAGCATAGCCATAATACCCATTACCATAATAAGTTTCAAAACCTAATTTTTCAAATATATTTAAAGTATTTTTTAAACAATCATCAATTTTTTTACCAAAAGGATAATTTTCATTATTTTCATCAAGAATACTTTCATAAGAAACTAATTTTTTTAGAGTTTCTATCATTTCTTCTTCATAATTTTTGATTTTGTTTTCTAAATTCATTTATAAAAATCCTCCCTCTTTTTATCTTGTATATATCAAATAATTAACTGATATGAGAATTATCCCATATCAGTTAATTTTATTATTTATATTTTTTGTAGTAATTTTACATAATAACTCCAAGTGACAGCATTATAGAAGTAAATACAAATACTATCAATAAAAATTTCCAAACATGTTTTAACCATTTTCCATAATTTAATCTTGCTATTGCAAGAGCTCCCATTACTACTCCACTGGTAGGAGTAACTAAGTTTACAATTCCGCTGGCTGATTGGTAAGCTGTTACAACCAATTCACGACCAACATTTGCAAAATCACCTAATGGGGCCAGAATTGGCATGGATAATGTCGCCAGACCGGAAGTGGAAGGAATTAAAAAAGACATTGGAATATAGAATACGTAAGTTAATAATGTAAAGGAAAGTGAACTTAATCCAGATAGCATACTTTCTCCATAATGAAGAACAGTACCAGAAATATTACCATTATTCATAACTACAGTAATACCTCTAGACACAGCTACAATTAAGGCAACTCCCAATAAATCTCTAGCACCATCTACAAAAGAGCTTACAATTTTCTTTTCCTTCATTCCTCCAACAAAACCTATGGATATTGCTCCAACTAAAAACAGACCGGTTAATTCACCAAACCACCACCAGAGTGTTGGAACAGCATGTATTCCCAGATCTTCAAATGGAATTACACCAAATATCATAATTCCAAAAGTCAAAGCAAAAATAGCTAATATTAATTTTCTTCTTCCAGTGAGTTCAGGGAATTCTTCCTGATCTGTTTTATGAAGAAAGTGTTTTTTGTTTTCTTCTCTTTGATTATATACAAGTGAATTTTCAGGATTTTGTTTTACTTTTTTAGCATAATTCATAGTAAAACCAATCGCTAAAGCCTCACCTAAAAATAATATTAATAATCTAAGTCCTATTCCACTACCGAGTGAAATTTTTGCGAATCCAGAAGCAATACCGGTAGCAAACGGGTTAACAGTAGATCCTAAAACTCCCATACCAGCTCCTAATAAAATAACAGATACTGCGGTTACAGTGTCATAACCAGCTGCAATGAAGATGGGGATTATTAGTGGATAGAAAGCTATAGTTTCTTCAGCCATTCCATAAGTACTTCCACCTATCCCAAATAAAATCATTAAAATAGGTATCATCCATCTTTCTTTACCCTGTAATGCTTCAGTTACTGCGGCTATTCCAGCGTCAATAGCTCCACTTTCCATAGTAACACCTAAAAAACCTCCGATTACTATAATGAAGAGAGCTACATCAACTGCATCATAAAAACCTTTAACAGGAGCCATAATTACATCAAATACCCCTTGAGGGTTTTCCTCTACAGTATGATAAGTACCTGGTACAGGTTTATCATTTTCCATTTCATATTCTCCTGCTGGTACAAACCAGGTCATGGCAGCCACAACTATAATTATTATAAAGAGAATAGTATAGGCACTTGGCATTTTAAATTTACTCATTTTTATACCTCCAAATATGTGTTATATATTTTAGTATTATTATAATTATTTAAGGTTTTCTCTATATAAAGGCATACTCATACATCTAGGACCTCCACGGCCTCTTGATAATTCAGAACTTGGTATTACATGAGTTTTAATTCCATGTTCCTGAAGTATTTTATTTGTTACGTAATTTCTGGAATAAACAACAACTTCTCCAGGTGATATAGCAAGTGTATTTGAACCATCATTCCATTGTTCTCTACCACCAGCAATTTTATCTCCACCTGCACATCTTATTAAAGTTACCTCATTTAGGCCAAGATATTTTTTGAGGATATCTTCTAATGTATGTTTTTCTTTGGATATGTTAATACTACCATCATTATTTTTACTAAGAGAGAAAACTTTTAGTGGACCTTCAATTTCGGCATGAATTGTAAATTTATCTCTATCTACCATAGTAAATACAGTATCAAGATGCATAAATGCTCTCTTTGGTGGGATTTGAATAGCCAGTATTGTTTCAAAAGGTTGTTCAGTAGCAAAGATTTTTCTAGCTACTTTTTCAATAGAAGCAGATTCTGTTCTTTGTGAAATACCAAAAGCAAGAACTTTATCACTTAATATTAATTCATCTCCACCCTCAATAGAAGTATTATCATAACGATCAAAGAACATAGGTATATCAGCATCTTTAAATTCTGGATGATATTTAAAAATGTATTCACCAAAAATAGTTTCTCTATTTCTAGTTTCTGTTTTCATGTGATTAAGAGATACTCCATTTCCAATTGTTGCAAATGGATCACGGGTAAAATAAAGGTTTGGCATTGGATCTAAAACAAAAGGATAGTTTTCATTAACTAAATCATATAATGATACTTTTTTATAGTTTGTTAGATCTTTTTTGCGAACTCCAGCCATCATAGTATCAATTAGTTCTTTTTCATCCATATCTGCAAAATATTTTTTAAGAGTATATCTTTCTTTTTCACTAATTACTCTACCTTCATCTAAAAATTGATTAATAAATTTTTCTCGTACTGAAGGATCCTCTATTGCTTCAGCAACAAGTTTCTCAAGATAAAATACTTCAACTCCATTATCTCTCAAAACATCAGCAAACGCATCATGTTCTTCTCGAGCAATTTTCAAATAGGGAATATCATCAAATAATAATCTTTCTAGAAGATCAGGTGTAAGATTTTCGATTTCTTTGCCTGGACGATGTAAAAGTACTTTTTTAAGATTGCCTATTTCTGAAGTAACATTAATTGTTGAATCTTTTTTCATTTAAATACACTCCTTATTTTGATTTTTTAAGTCTTTTTATATAAATTTAAATTTATGAAACTAAATGAATAAATATAGTAACTACCTCAGTAGTTAACTTTGACTTCAAGTATAGTATAAATCTAATAGAATAATTTGTCAAGGAGTAGAAGGAAATAAATTAAATTTTTCACAAACAATTTAAAAAAATTCTTGACAAATTATCTTTTAACAATTATACTTTTATTAGAAATGATAACCACTAAGGTTGTTAATGATTTATTTGCCTTTAAGGCAAAAAATATAATATATCTAGGGGGAATAAAAAAATGGCTTACAATTTAAAAGGAAGAAACTTTTTGACTCTTAAGGATTACACAAAAGAAGAAATTAATTATTTATTAGATCTTTCAGAGGATCTAAAAGTAAAGAAAAGAACTGGTGTAAAAGGAAATGCATTAGAAGGAAAGAATATTGCATTACTTTTTGAAAAACCTTCTACTAGAACTCGCTGTGCATTTTCAGTTGGTGCAAAAGATGAAGGTGGAATGCCAGAATTTTTAGGTAAAAATGATATTCAATTTGGTAAAAAAGAAACAGTAGCTGATACTGCTAGAGTATTAGGTAGAATGTTTGAAGGTATTCAATTTAGAGGTTATGACCATGAAACAGCTGAAATTCTTGGTGAAAATGCAGGTGTTCCAGTTTGGAATGGTTTAACTGATAAATATCATCCAACTCAAATACTTGGAGATTTCATGACAATCAAAGAAAATTTTGGACAGTTAGAAGGAATTAATTTGGTTTATGTTGGTGATGGTAGAAATAATATGGCTAACTCATTAATGATTGGTTCAGCTATTATGGGTCTTAATTATACTATAGTTTCTCCTGAAGAGTTATGGCCAGAAGATGAATTAGTTGAAGAATGTAAAGAAATGGCTAAAAAATCTGGAGCAACTATCAACATTACTTCTGATCCAGTTGAAGGTGTAAAAGGGGCAGATGCCATTTACACTGATGTTTGGGTATCAATGGGTGAAGAAGAGCAATTTGAAAAAAGAATTAATATGTTGAAACCTTATCAGGTTAATATGGAAATGATTAATAATACTGAAAATGAAGACGTTATCTTCTTACACTGTCTTCCTGCCTATCATAACACAGATACTGAAAATGGCCAGAAAATTTATGAAGAATATGGTGTAGAGGAAATGGAAGTTACTGATGAAGTGTTTGAAAGTAAGTATTCTAGAGTTTTTGATGAAGCAGAAAATAGAATGCACACAATTAAAGCTGTAATGGTAGCTACACTTGGTAATCAGTAATACTTAACAAATTATTAGACAATAATAAAATAATATATAATTAAAATGTTATAAGGAGTGTTTTATTTATGTCAAGAATGGTAATTGCTTTAGGAGGAAATGCTTTAGGTAAAACTCCAGCAGAGCAAAGAGAAGCAGTTAAAGGTACTGCTAATTCAATAGTTGATCTTATAGAAGATGGTCATGAAATTGTATTAGCTCATGGTAATGGACCACAGGTTGGTATGATTAATCTTGCTTTTGAAGTTTCAGCCAATAGTGGAGAAGGTACTCCAGAAATGCCTTTTCCAGAATGTGGAGCAATGAGTCAGGGTTATATTGGCTATCATCTGCAAAATGCAATTGGAGAAGAATTAAAAGATAGAAATATTGATCGTTCAGTTTCTACTATTATAAGTCAGGTAGTAGTGGATGAAGATGATCAGGCATTTGAAAACCCATCCAAACCTGTAGGTAGTTTTTATAATGAAGAAGAAGCTAAACGACTTGAAGAAGAAAAAGGATATAATATGATTGAAGACTCTGGAAGAGGTTATAGAAGAGTTGTACCAAGTCCTATTCCAGTAGATATAGAGGAAAAAGAAATAATTAGTGATTTAGTTGATGATGGTCAGGTAGTCATTTCCTGTGGAGGTGGCGGTATTCCGGTAGTTAGAGAAGGTAATTCTTTAAAAGGGGTACCTGCTGTTATTGATAAAGACTTTGCAAGTGAAAAACTAGCTGAATTAGTAGATGCTGATCTTTTAGTTATTTTAACAGCTGTTGAACAGGTTGCTCTCAATTTTGGAGAAGAAAATGAAGAATGGTTATCTGAAATGGATACTGAAACAGCTCAAAAATATATAGAAGAAGGTCATTTTGCTCCTGGAAGTATGCTTCCAAAAGTAAAAGCAGCTATGAAATTTGTAGAAGGTAATGATGAGCGTAAATCATTAATAACTTCTCTTGATAAAGCTCATGAAGGGCTTGAAGGAAAAACTGGTACATTTGTAACAAATTAAGTTTTATATTAAAAATTCATACTAAAGATTTAAAGGCCAGTATACTTTTTAGGTATACCGGCCTTTTTTACTTTTATCATGAAAAAAATTGCTCAATAACATTTGAATTCATGCAAATAATTTCATGTTTACTTTTAGAAGTTAATATTTAAATTTATTTTATATTTTTATAAATAAATTTTTAATTTTTTTACAAGTAAATAAACTTTGAATTTGTTGTATTTATGGACGATTGTTAAAAATATAACAATTTATTATTTGAAAAAAGTAGTAATTTGGTATGTGATTTGCATTTTTAATTAGATAATAATAAAACTTAAAATTTTATATTATAGGAGGTAATTATATGAAAAAGGATTTAAATCAAAGAGAGAATTGGACTTCAAGAATGGGTTTTATTTTGGCAGCGGCTGGTTCAGCAGTTGGTTTGGGAAATATATGGCGTTTTCCTTACATTGCCGGAACTAATGGAGGAGCTGCATTTTTGTTAGTATTTTTGGTTGCTGTAATATTAATTGGATACCCATTAATGGTTACTGAAATGACAATTGGGAGAAAATCACATCGAAATCCAATTGGTGCTTTTAAATCTCTTGCACCTAATACACCTTGGTGGTTAGTTGGTGCTTTAAGTGTTTTTACAGCTCTTGCTATATTAAGTTATTATTCAGTTATTGCAGGTTGGTCATTATCATATATTTTTAAAGCTTTGAGTGGATTTAGTTCTGAAATGGCTTTTGGTGAAATATTTACTCAGCATATTACGGGAATTAGTATTCCTCTTTTTTGGCACGCAATATTTATGTTGATTACTGTAGGAGTTATTAGTGCTGGTGTTGTTTCCGGTATTCAAAAAGCTGCTAAAATTTTAATGCCGATATTATTTATTTTATTAATTATACTTGTCTTAAGATCTGTTACATTAGAAGGAGCTGGGGAAGGTTTGAAATTTTATCTTTCTCCTGATTTTGGTCAGATAACTCCTCAGTCAATTTTAGATGCAATTGGCCAGGCATTTTTTACTTTGAGTTTAGGTATGGGAGCTATAATAACCTATGGAAGTTATTTATCTGATAAAGAAAATATTGGTGATAATGCAGCATATGTTGCTATTTTTGATACTCTTATAGCTGTGATGGCTGGATTTGCTATTTTTCCTGCTTTGTTTGCTCTTACTAATGTAGCACCTGATGCAGGACCGGGACTCACTTTTATTACATTACCTGCTGTTTTTGCAGAAATGCCTTTAGGATCACTTTTTGGATTTATTTTCTTTTTATTATTATCAATAGCTGCTTTAACTTCTGCTATATCTTTGTTAGAAACGGGAGTAGCCTGGGTTGTAGATGAAAAAAATATACCCCGAAAAAAAGCAGCTATAATACTTGGAATTATAGTGTTTTTAGTTGGTGTTCCACCTATATTAGGTTATAGTGCATGGGATGGGTTCTCATTTTTAGGTTTTGATATTTTAGATACTTATGATTGGTTTGCAAATAATATATTTTTACCATTAGGAGGATTACTAACTTCTATTTTTGCAGGATATGTTTGGAAATCGAAAAAAGTAAGAGATGAAGCAAATAAAGTAGGTGGAATAATAAATATTGGTAAATGGTATGGATTTGTAGTAAAAATAGTAGTGCCTATTGCAATAATTTTAATTATGATAGTTACTATTTATCAAAAATTTATAAGTTAATTTTTAAATGGCCCTGGCAGTTTTTTAACTGTTCAGGGTTTTTTATTATAATATTGTTGTTGAAAAACTCACAATCTTTACTATATTAATCCTCTATGATAAAATAACTCTGAAAGGAGAGAAGATAATGGAAAATAAACGCGTTACAATTTTTACAGGAAATTTTGGAAGCGGAAAAACAGAACTTTCTATTAATTATGCATTGAAATTAAATGAAAATTATTCAAATATAGTACTTGCTGATCTGGATGTGGTAAATCCCTATTTTAGATCAAGAGAAAAAAGTGAATTTCTTGAAGATAAAGGGATTGAAGTAGTTTATCCTAAAAATTTAAAACATGCAGATCTTCCGATTGTTTCTGCTAATGTATATAAATTAATTAAAAACGAAGATATTCATGGTGTTTTAGATGTAGGTGGTAATGAAGATGGAGCAATTTCACTGGCCAGTGTTTCTAAGAATTTGCCTAAAGAACAGTATGAAATGAATTTTGTAATAAATACTATGAGGCCCAGCACAAATAGTGTTGAAGGTATATTAGACATGAAAAAAAGAATTGAAGCTAAAAGTAAACTTAGTTTTGATAATATTATTTGTAAT